>Ga0172379_10000137_pt1 | contig 199367 bp, 164 predicted proteins | sample GrowelOW334metaG_FD_119756 | JGI IMG/M metagenome (GOLD analysis project Ga0172379, IMG submission 119756) | Groundwater microbial communities from an aquifer near a municipal landfill in Southern Ontario, Canada - Groundwater well OW334 metaG | ecosystem: Environmental > Aquatic > Deep...
TGCGAGGAACCCGGCGAGACGTCCGGGAACTGCCCCCAGGATTGCGGTGGAGCTGGCACTGAGCCTCTTCCCGGCGACAGTGACGTCTGCGGAAATGGCGCTTGCGAGGAACCCGGCGAGACGCATGATAACTGTCCGGGGGACTGTCCCGGCGAGATTCAACCGCCTTCCAATCCAGGCAGCGAATTTCCGATGCCGTTTGCCGCAGACGCCACCGTAACAAATCCCACAGCTCTTGCCGGGAATGCTGCAGATGCCGTTGCAGGCATGACAGCGAGCGGCCTCTACCCCACTCCCGAGGAAATCCTGCAGGTATTGAATCAACTTGAGCAGGAGCAGGGGGGCGTTCTTCAGTCAATCTTCCGCTCCTTTTCCCGTTTTCTCGCACAACTTACGGGCTACGAATATCAGGAACTGAAGGACTATGTCAGCACACACCTCTCAGAGTTCGACATCGATGGTAATGGCGTCGTCGATCCGGAGACCGACGGGACGCTGATTCTGCGCACGCTCGGAGGTGCATCTGACGAAGAGCTCCTTTTGCCCGTCTGCGACGACGGCAACTTTGAGAACGGCGACGGCTGTTCCGAAACCCGCACGGTGGAAGAGGGGTGGGACTGCGGCAGCGGAACGTGCTGCACCGAGACTTCCGTGTGCGGAGACGGGCTCCTCGGCTGCGGCGAGCAGTGCGATCCGGGCAACGTGTCGCAAGGAATTGTGGGGATTTTGTGCGGAGAGGATGGGGGGACGTGCAGTAATGGGTGTGAGTGTGTTTCCGCACAGGCAAGCGTTTCCTCTGCCCCCTGGGTGACGTGCCCCGGCGGCTACACGTGCCCGATCCAGTTATCCGGCGGGGAGTGCATCTGGGCCGATTTCCCGCGGTGTTCCGATCCTGAGTACAGCGGCACGTGCGGCAGTAATTTCTGCGAAGCCGATTGCTTCCGATGCCCAGCTGGTTCTTCCTCGTCCGCATGGTCATGGTGCTCCTCGGGATACAGCTGCACGAAAGCCAAAAGTACCGAAGGCCAGTGCATTTCCATGCAGATGCCGCTGTGTGATTTGCGATATTCCGGCGCGTCCTGCGGCGATACGACGTGCGGCGGGAGTTGCTTCCGCTGCGCGCCTTCATCGGTTTCCTCCTCCGCCCGGAGCTCTTCGTCCGCCTGGTCACTGTGCCCCTCGGGATACAGCTGCACGAAAACCAAGAGTACCGATGGCCAGTGCACTTCCATGCAGATGCCGATATGTGATTTGCGGTATGCAGGAGCCAAATGCGGAGATACGACGTGCGGGGGGAGCTGCTACCGCTGTGCAGCAACCTCGCCGGTCTCGGTTTCCAGCGCCTCCGCTTCTTCCGTCTTCAACGTCAACGTCGGAGCATCGTCTTCCTCCGCGTACTCCGTGGCGGCAGCACTCGCTTCCTCCAGCAACTCTTCGTCCGTAAGTGCCGGAAGCATGACCTGCGGAAACGGTTCCATCGAAGGAACAGAGCAGTGCGACGACGGCAACAAGGTATCCAGAGACGGTTGCTCCGCGACGTGCAAGCTGGAAGCGACCATCTCCGGCCGCTGCGGTGACGGGTACCTGGTGAAACCGGAGTTCTGCGACGATGGGAATACGTACGCGGGCGACGGTTGTTCGGCCAATTGTTCCATCGAGAAGGGCTACATCTGCCCCATCGTGAGCGAACCGTGCATCCGCGCGTCGTCATCGTCATCCAGGAAGGCCACATCCTCGTCGCCGTCGGTTCCGGTGTGCGGAGACGGCATGGTGACAGGTGCGGAAACATGCGACGACGGCAATACGGGGGGCGACGACGGCTGCTCATCCTCCTGCAGTCTCGAAGCGGGTTTCCTCTGCAACGGTACGGTCTGTCGCACGGTGTGCGGCGACGGCATCGTCGCCGGCCCGGAGGCCTGCGATGACGAAAACAGCGAGAACGAAGATGGATGTTCGGCTTCCTGCACCGTGGAAGCCGGCTGGGAGTGTGCTTCTTCGTGCCAGGCGAGTCGTCCATGGAGTTTCCTGCGCTTCATCGGGTCCATCGTGTCCTTCTTCGTTGCGGAGAACTCCGTCGAACCCTGTCCCAGTTACTGTTCAACTGTCTGCGGCGACGGGCTGCTCCGCGGAGAGGAGGAATGTGACGATGGCAATGAAGTATTGGGAGACGGGTGCCTGGCTTGCTCCATCGAACATGGATGGGGCTGCTCCGGGCAGCCAAGTACCTGCCGTGCTGTCTGCGGGGACGGCGTGCAGATGAGCAACGAATCGTGTGATGACGGGGAGGGGAATTCCGACACCGATCCGGATGTCTGTCGCAGAGACTGCACGCCGGCCCGCTGCGGCGACGGGGTGAAGGATGCAGGAGAAGTGTGTGACGAGGGAGCCGGAAATTCCGATACATTACCCGATTCCTGCCGCAAGGACTGCACTCCGCCTGTCTGCGGCGACGGCGTACGGGATGACGGGGAGGAGTGTGATGCGGGCGAGGCGAACAGTGACACGGATGCCGATGCCTGCCGAACGGACTGCAGGTTGCCGGTGTGCGGCGACGGCGTGAAGGACGCTCTCGAGCAGTGTGACCTCGGCACCCGAAACGGTGACGGCAGTTCCTGTCGCGTGACGTGCGTTCTCCCCAACTGCGGAGACGGACGCATCGATCCCGCGGAGGCCTGCGACGATGGCACGGAGAACTCAAGTACGCTCGCGGATGCCTGTCGCCCCTCCTGTGAGAAGGCGCACTGCGGTGATGGGGTGACGGATACGGGTGAGCAGTGCGATCAGGGCATTCTGAACTCAGGCACGGAGGCCAATGCGTGTCGCAGAGACTGCACGCCGGCCCGCTGCGGCGACGGCGTCACGGATGCCGGCGAACAGTGCGATGCGGGAGCGCAGAATTCCGATACCGTGGCCAATGCCTGCCGCACGACCTGCGAGCAAGCCTCCTGCGGCGATAGTGTCATCGATACGGGTGAACAGTGTGATGCGGGAGCGATGAATTCGGACACAGTGACCGACGCTTGTCGCACGACCTGCGCCATCGCGGGGTGCGGCGATAGTGTCATCGATACAGGCGAACAGTGCGATGCGGGAGCGCAGAATTCCGATACCGTGGCCAATGCCTGCCGCACGACCTGCAAGCAAGCCTCCTGCGGCGATGGCGTGAAGGACTTCGGCGAGACGTGCGATGACGGTGTACTGAATTCGGCAACGGCGCCCAATTCCTGCCGTCCGACCTGCGTTCAGGCGTTCTGCGGGGATGGGGTGAAGGATACGGGCGAGCAGTGTGATTTGGGTACCGCAAACGACAATTACGGGATCTGTCGCAAGGATTGCACGCTCCCCAACTGCGGTGACGGACGCATCGATCCCGCAGAGGAGTGCGATGCCGGAGTACAGAATTCAGACAACGTTGCCGACGCCTGCCGCACCGATTGCAGCGAGGCGCACTGCGGCGACGGCGTCCTGGACGGAGAGGAGCAGTGCGATGACGGTACGCTGAATTCGGGGATTGCCGCCAACGCCTGTCGCACGAATTGTCTGCCCGCCCGCTGTGGTGACGGTGTGAAGGATGCGGGCGAGCAGTGTGACGACGGCACGAGAAATGCGAACCTGCCCAACCTCTGCCGCTTGGACTGCCTGCTGCCACGCTGTGCAGATCACATCCTGGACGGCAATGAGCAGTGTGACGACGGCAATACCGACGATGGTGACGGCTGCAGCGGCTTCTGCCGCCTCGAGATCAAGCAGTATGGCCAGACCGCTTCTTATGCTGGCGCTTCTTCCTCCGGGGAATCTCCTGCACCGGAAGAGAGTACTTCCGCAGTTTCCGTGAGTGAGGAGGAGACGATGGCCTCTTCTTCCACGTCGTCCGTTCACAAGTATATGCCATCGACTTCTGAGGAATCCTTCGGCGTCGCTTCTTCGCCGTTGTCGATTGTGGTTCCAGAAGTATCGCCCGTCTCATCGTCCGCCGCACCCCTTCCTGTGCAGGGGCAGATGAGCTCCGCTCAAGCTTCCTCTTCTGCGCAGGGCATACCCACGTTTTCCGAGCCATCGTGGTGGCAGCGCATCCTCAACGTAGGGACATCCACCAGTGGAACGCAGGAGAACGTTCCCACGCCGACCGCAGTATCGTCTGAAGCTGCGAAACCTGTAGCCCCCGCGCTGCCGCCAGCCGAGATACCGGTGATCCCTTGGGAACCTACTTCCTCAGCTCCGCTTCCCCTCATCCCGCTCGCGCCTTCGTTCGTTTCCTCTTCCGGGGGGGCATCGTCTGTTCCTGTAGAGCAGCACTCTTCCAGCTCCAAGGTGGCTCCCATCGTCGTGAAACAGAAGATGCCGACGGAGCAGGTGCAGGAGGAATCATTCTTCCAGCAAATTCTGGATATTCTGCGGGGTTTGTTTGGTGCGGGAGGGCAGTAGGGAGGCGACACGCGTCTCACGTCATGGTGAGCTTAAGCCTGCCCTGAGCCTGCCGAAGGGAACCATGACTTCGAGGATTCATCCCTCGGCAGGCTCGGGATGACGCTGATCACAGTCCCATTTCGCCTGCCACCTTCTTCATCGCGTCCAGGGTGATTTGGATGAATTCGTCGAGCGGAATGTTCAGGAGTTCCTCGCACTTCGCGATTTGTTCCCTGTTCACCTGTGCGGCGAAGGACTTCTCCTTGAACTTCTTCTTCACGCTCTTCACTTCCACGTCGGCGAGCTTCTTGCTGGGTCGAACGAGCGTGACGGCGATGATGAATCCCGTGAGCTCGTCCACGCAGTAGAGCGCTTTGCGGAGCCAGGAATCCAGCGGATGCTCCGCGCCATACTTCTCGGCGTAGTGCGAGCGGATGTCCGCCAGCAATTCCTTCGGAGCTTTGATCGTCGCGAGCATCTGTTCCAGTGTGCTACCACAGTGTTGCTCTGCATCTTTCTCCAGGTGATCCCAGTCGAGATCATGGAGCATGCCCGCCACCTTCCACGTCTGCGGGTCACCGCCGAAACGGGTGGCCAGCGCTTCCATCACGGCTCCCGTCGCGATCAGATGCTCCCGGATCTTGTCGGCGTGCTTCCCGAGGAGTGCATGCGCTTCCGGCAGCAGGTGGCCGTACTCAGCAGATTGAGGGGGGAGAGAAAGACGGGAGGAAACCGAGGAAACCGACGAAGCCGAGGAAACCGAGGATTTTGAAGCATCACTCCTCGGATTCTTCGGTTTCATCGGATGCGCCGGATTCAATATTTTGGCTTCCTGTTGAGTTCCCTTTGTATCCAAGGGCTTCATCAGCGGAAAGAGCACGACATCGCGGAGATTCCTCTGCTTGGTCAGGAGCGCCACGATCCGGTCCACGCCCATGCCCCAGCCGGAGCAGGGCGGTGCGCCGTACTCGAGAGCTTTCACGAAGTCGTCATCTTTCCGGTGCGCCTCGCTGTCGCCTCCTTTGGATGCTTTCGCCTGTTCCTCGAAGCGTTGCGCCTGATCCACGGGATCCACGAGCTCCGAGTATGCATTCACGATCTCCCATCCTCCGACGACCAATTGGAACCGGTCTGTGAGCTTCGGGTTCTGATCGTTCCTGCGGGCGAGGGGGGAGAGCTCGATGGGGTGCTCGGTGAGGAAGGTCGGCTGGACGATCCCGGGACGTGCCACCTTCTTATAGAGCTGGTCGACGAGGCTTCCGTACCCCAGTTCATCCACATTCACGTCCAGGCGGATGCCCTGTGATTTCATGGCTTGCAGAAGGGCTTCCCGTGAATTCGCCTCGTTGATATCGATCCCGGAAGCCTTCCGGATCGCCTCCCGCACCGAGATGCGCGGCCAGGGCGGGGTGAAGTCCACGGACACGAGCTTTCCGTCGCGGTCAGGGATCTGCAGTGTGAGCGTGCCGAGCATCTCCTTGAGCACGTGCGAGAAGAGTTCCTCCGTGAAGGTCATGTTGTGCGTGTAGTCCCAGTAGGCCGCGTAGTGCTCCACCATCGTGAAGTCCTGCAGGTGGCTGGGGTCCAGACCTTCATTGCGGAAGCAGCGCGCCACCTCGAAGACGCGGTCGAAGCCGCCGACGAGGCATTCCTTCAGGTACGTTTCCGGCGCGATGCGGAGGAAGACATCCAGATCGTACGCGTCGTGATGCGTCTGGAAGGGTTTGGCCAGCGCCCCGCTCGCCGCGTTCACCAGCACCGGCGTCTCCACTTCGATGAATTCCTTCGACCAGTAGAATTCCCGCAGGAGCTGCAGGAAGCGGCTGCGAAGCAGGAAGCGATCGAGGACCTCGCGGTTGCTCAGGAGATCCAGGTACCGCTGCCGCCACGCCGTCTCCTGATCGGCCAACCCGTGCCACTTCTCCGGCGGCTGCGCGAGGGCTTTCGTGAGTATCGTCCAGTCCCGCACGACGACGCTCAGCTCCCCCGTCTTCGTCGTGAGGCGCTCGCCCGTGACGCCGATGAAGTCGCCGAGGTCGAGGAGTGTCAGCGCCTTCGCATACTTCTCCGCTCCGGTTTCATTCTCCTTGAAGATGATCTGCAGCCGGCCCGTCGAGTCCTGCAGCGTGGCAAAGGTCACCTTCCCCATGTCGCGCCAGAGGACGATGCGTCCCGCGATGGAGACGTCCGTGCCGTCCGGCAGTTCCTTCGCCTGCAGCAGCTTGTGGCTGCGCGGGAACGTGGCGGCGTAGGGTGTCTGGCCTGCGGTCTTGAGCTTCTTCGCTTTCTCCAGTCGTATGGGGTCCATGGCCGGTAGCGTACCTTCGTTCGGGGTGAGATTGAAGACCTAAGCATGTCACCCTGAGCGGAGTCGAAGGGCGACATGCGGCTGAAGAAGTTTGTGGAGTCGGCAGACGTTCTCCGAGACGCCCTTTCTTTCTCAGGGCGAGAAAGAAAGGGCAAAGAAAGCGCTCGCGCGCCGGATTCACACTCCACCTGCCCCTTCACCCCCATCGAGGCGCGCGGCTCCCACCCGTTTCTGTTTGCTGTTTTCTGAGTAATCCTCGTTTAAAGGATATGAAATCATTTAGAAAAACCATTTGACGCCTCCCTTCTATGTATCTAGACTTTCCCGGCTTCCATACATTCCAAAGAGTGTGTGGCTACTGTTCTCTGCTCGTCTTTTGCCCGTCATCCTTCGACTACGCTCAGGATGACACGCAAAACAAGCGAGCGCTTTCGAACCTCCAGCCTATGCAAGGTCTCATCGCCCGAAAGGTCGGCATGTCGCGCGTCTTCCTCCCCACCGGAGAGGAAGTGCCTGTGACGTATCTGAAGGTGGAGCCAAACGTGGTGGTGCGCACGAAGACGAAGGAGAAGGACGGGTACGACGCCGTCGTGCTCGGTATCGGCGCGAAGCAGTGGAAGAGCCGCAAGGGCAAGGAGAATGTCCGCTACGCCGTCCAGAAGGAGTGGCAGGTCGAGAGCTTGGAGGGCTTGGAGAAGGGCAAAACCCTCAGCTGCGAAGTTCTCCCGGAGCAGACGCTGGTGACCATTACAGGTGTATCTAAAGGGAAGGGCTTCCAGGGTGTCGTGCGCCGCTGGCATTTCGCGGGCGGACCCGCAAGCCACGGATCGCACTTCAAGCGCGAGCCGGGTTCCATCGGTATGCGCACGGAGCCGGGACGCGTCCTGAAAGGCCATCACATGGCCGGGCACATGGGGCATGATCAGGTCACGATCCGCAACCGCGCGGTGATCGTGTCCGACGCAGTGAACAGTGTCATCGCAGTGAAGGGACCGGTGCCGGGACCGAATGGCGCCGCCGTTTTCCTCACGAAGCAATCCTCCCCTGAGTCCAAATGAACATTGATGTCTACGCCGCCACCGGGAAGAAAGCAGGCACGTGGGAACTCCCCGAGGAGCTCTTTGCTGTCCGCGTCAACCGCGGTCTCATCCACCAGGCGGTGACGATGCAGCAGAGCAACCGCCGCCATCCCGTGGCGTACGCCCGCAGCAGGGGCGAAGTTGCAGGTTCCACCCGCAAGCTCTACGCACAGAAGCACACCGGCCGCGCCCGCCGCGGTTCCGTCCGCAGCCCTCTCCTCCGAGGAGGCGGCAAGGCATTCGGACCGAAGCGCGATCGCAATTTCACGAAGGAGATGCCCCGGGCCATGCGCCACGCCGCGCTCGCCGCGTGTCTCTCGCTCCAGGCGAAGAACGAAGCGATCATCGGTCTCGAGAGTTACCCGGAGACGGTGAAGACGAAGGAGTTTTCGGCTCTCCTCGCCAAGTTGCCGGTGCAGATCGGGCGCAGGATCGTCCTCGTGCTGCCCGCAGCCCATCGTTCGCTCTACCTCTCCTCCCGCAACGTCCCCAACGTGAAGACCGTCCTCGCGTCCTACCTCAATCCGGAGGATGTCATCGGCGCGCGGCACCTGATCTTCCTCACGGGAGCGATTGAGAAGGCGAAGGAAATTTTCACGAAGAAGTCTGTCCGTGTGAAAGAGGCGCTTGTGGTAGTCGGGGAGAAGGCAGAAAAGGCAGGAAGGGCAGGAAAGGCAGAAAAGAAATCTGCGAAGAAAGTTTCTCCGAAGAAGAAGGCCTCCTCTCCCACCGCATAAATGGAACTCGCCAATGTCATCCTCGGCCCCGTCGTCACGGAGAAAGCGGAACGCCTCAAGGCGGCCGCGAAGCACTCGTACACGCTCATCGTGGCTCCGGAAGCCACGAAAATCGACGTGAAGAAGGCCATTGAACGGTTCTATGACGTCGAAGTGGAGCACGTGCGCGTCATCAAGGTGTGGGCCAAGACGCGTTCGCTGCCGACCGGAGGACAGATGGAGAAGCGCCATGCCGCCAAGAAAGTCATCGTCACCCTCGCACCCAAGAGCAAGCAGCTCGACCTCGCCTCCTTCCTGACACAATCCTGATCATGCCGCTCAAGAAGCTCAAACCAACGACTCCCGCACGACGTCAGATGACGATCGCGGACTTCTCTGGCCTCACGAAGAGGGAACCGGAGAAGTGTCTCGTGAGCGGCAAGCAGCGCATCAACGGCCGGGACAACAAGGGCCGCGTCGTCGTCCGCCACCGCGGCGGGGGCCACAAGCGCCTCCAGCGCTCCGTTGATTTCCGCCAGGTCACGCGGATGGGTGTGCCGGGCAAGGTGCAGTCCATCGAGTACGATCCCAATCGTTCCGCACGTCTCGCCCTCATCTACTACGTCGACGGCTCGAAGTCCTACATCCTCGCGCCGGAAGGTCTGAAGGCGGGGGACAGCGTCGTCGCGGGCAACCGCACGAAGGTGAAGGTCGGCAACCGCATGGAGCTGGAGCACATCCCCGTGGGCTACCACATCCACAATGTGGAGGTGCTGCCCGGCCGCGGCGGCCAGATCGTTCGCAGCGCCGGCACGTCCGCGACGCTCATCGGCTTCGATGGTGATTTCGCGCTCCTGCAGCTGCCCTCGACCGAAATCCGCAAGGTCCGCAAGCAGTGTCACGCCTCCATCGGGACCGTCAGCAATCCGGAGCACAACCTCATCACCATCGGGAAGGCCGGGCGCAAGCGCTGGATGGGATGGAGGCCGACCGTTCTCGGCAAGTCCATGAACGCCGTCGATCACCCGCACGGAGGTGGAGAGGGTCACAGCCCGATCGGTCTCAAGCATCCGAAGACGCCATGGGGCAAGCCCGCCCTCGGCGTGAAGACGCGTCGCGTTCGCAAGCCATCACCTTTGATTGTCCGCCGTCGCATTCACAAGAAGAAGAAGTAACCCCCCTCTCTCATGTCACGCTCTCTCAAGAAAGGCCCCTACGTCGATCCGAAGCTCCTTCGGAAGGTGATGAAGATGGTGGAAGCGCAGGAGAAGAAGATCGTGAAGACGTGGGCGCGCAACTCCGACATCCCGCCTGAGTTCGTGGGATTCACCTTCGCGGTCCACAACGGCAAGGACTTCACCCCCGTCTACGTCACCGAGCAGATGGTGGGGCATAAGCTGGGTGAGTTCTCCTGGACGACGAAATTCAAGGGCCACGGCGGCAAGGCCGCCACGGTCGTCGGTGCCATTCCCGGCACTCCCGGAGCACCCGGCGCACCGGCAGCCCCTGCAGCCGCTCCCGCTTCCAAATAACGTTTCTCACCCATGAAAGCCTACTTACACTCCGCCCGCATCGCCCCCAAGAAAGCCAACCTCATCGCGAGGATGGTGCGCGGGATGAACGTGCCTGACGCCGTGGAGGCGTTGCGAAGAACGGACAAGAAGGCAGCGCGCATGGTGGAGGATCTTCTCCGTTCCGCGATGGCCAACGCTTCGCACAATGACAAGCAGGATCCGCAGACCATGGTCATCAAGGAGATCGTCGTCAATCAGGGAACGGCCTACCGCCGCGGCATGCCGAAAGCCCGCGGACAGACGCGTCCATTCCGCAAATTCCTGTCGCACATTTCCCTGACGCTCGGGTATCCGGAGATTGCCGGCGAGGGGAAAGGAGCGAAGAAGCCTTCACAGGAGTCGAAGAAACCTGTAAAAGACATGGGCTCTTCGAAGACCAAGAAGATCAAAACAACCCCTGCGTCTTCCAAGTCATCTTCCTCCTCTGCTTCCTGATCTATGGGCCAAAAAGTGAACCCCAACGGCTTCCGTATCGGTCACACGCACACGTGGCCCTCGATTTGGTTCGCGAAGGGCAACAAGTATCGCGAGCTCTTCCTGCAAGATGTGCGTATCAAGCGTCACATCATGGGGCGGGTGAAGGAAGCGGGCATCAGCTCCGTGGACATCGAGCGCGGCAAGAAGATTCATGTCTCGATCCACACGAGCAAGCCCGGCGTCGTCATCGGCAAGCAGGGCGCAGCCATCGAGGATATGCGCAAGGAACTGGAGAAGAAGTTCGGTGGCAGCTTCGAGGTGGATATCAAGGAGGTGCGCAATCCCGATGCCGACCCGGCTGTGATCTGCGAGACCATCGTGGGGCAGATCGAGCGTCGCATGCCCTACCGCCGCGCGGTGAAGATGGCCATCGAGAAGGCCCTGCAGGCCGGTGCGATCGGGGTGAAGGTGACGATCTCCGGACGTCTCAACGGCGCCGAGATCGCGCGCGATGAGCTCTTTAAGGAGGGAAATGTCCCCCTGCAGACGCTCCGCGCCAACATCATACTGAGCAGGAAGCACGCGGTGACGAAGTTCGGCACCATCGGCGTGCAGGTGTGGGTGTACAAGGGGATGGTGTTCAAGAAGATCCAACAGGCGCAGTCCGCCACGCTCGCTGCCCAGGCCAAAGCGGCCGCATAATTTCCTCTCTCCCATGCTCGAACCGAAGAAATTAAAGCATCGCAAGCAGCACCGCAACCGTGGCGCCTTCTACGGGAAGGCGACGCGGGGCGCGAACCTCGCGTTCGGGTCCTACGGTCTCAAGACCATGGATGCCGGGGAGCTGACTGCACGGCAGATCGAGGCCGCCCGACGCGCCATGGCACACCACGCGCAGCGGACGGGCAAGATTTGGATCCGTGTCTTCCCGCACACACCGGTGACGAGGAAGGCCGCCGAGGTGCCGATGGGATCCGGGAAGGGTTCTGTGGAGTACTACGCCTGCATCGTGAAACCGGGTGTCATTATCTTCGAGATCGATGGCATGCCGGAGGCAGCCGCGCGTGAGGCTCTCACGCTCGCCGGGCACAAGCTGCCCGTCTGTACCAAGATCGTCACCCGACCCCGCTGATATGGCCACACATCTCCCCAGCTACGGCGAACTGACCGCGATGCCCCGCGAGGACCTCCGCAAGGACATCGTCGCGCAGCGCGCGCTCATCCGGAAGATGAAGCTTGCGGTCCTCCTCAACAAGGAGAAGGACACGGCGAAGCTGCGCCGCGAGCGTCGGCAGTTGGCGCGCATGCTCACGGCATGGACAGCACAGCCGTCCGTTCCCGTCGCCCCCGCGGTGGTGAAGAAGTCTGCAGTGAAGGCGACGAAGGACTTGAAGAAGAAGCCAAAAAACACTAGAGTCGCTGCCCCCGCCAAACCATGAGAACCAAGCAAGGCTCCGTCACATCGGCACGCATGAAGGATACCGTCACGGTAACCGTGCATCGGTCTGTGTTTCATGACAAGTACAAGAAGCGCTTCCGCGTCAGCAAGAAATTCCTCGCCGACTCCAAGGGCTATGACCTGGCGATCGGAGATGAAGTGACCATCACGGAGTGCCGCCCGCTCAGCAAGCGCAAGCGCTTCCGCGTGACGGCGATCGTGAAGCAGGCCCCCCGCGTGAGCGAGCTTCAGGAGGAGGCAGGTCTCTCTGCAGTGACCAAGAAGAAAGAAGCATCCCCCGTATCCTCTCAAGCATGATCCAGCAGCAATCCATCCTCGGCGTCGCAGATAACACAGGTGCCAAGAAGGTGATGTGCATCCGCGTCCTCGGCGGCACGCGTCGGCGCTACGCCGGCATCGGCGATGTGATCATCGTCGCGGTGAAGGAGGCCGCCCCGCGCGGAACCGTGCGCAAGAAGACTGTGGAGCGCGCCGTCGTCGTCCGCACGCGTGCCACGACGAAGCGCAAGGACGGGTCCGCCATTCGTTTCGACGACAACGCCTGCGTCATCATCGGGAAAGACGGCATGCCCAAAGGCACTCGCGTATTCGGCCCCGTCGCGCGTGAACTGCGCGGCCGCGGGTACCAGAAGATCATCTCCCAAGCCCCCGACGTCCTATGAAGCTCCACACAGGTGACACGGTCATCGTCATCAGCGGCAAGGACAAGGGCAAGGCGGGTCAGGTGATCCGGGTCCTGTCTGAAGACAATCATGTGGTCGTGTCCGGCATCAACATGCGCACCCGTCACATCAAGAAGACTCCCCAGCAGGCCGGGCGCATCCTCCGCTACGAGGCGAGCCTCGATGCCTCCAAGGTGATGGTCGTCGATCCGAAGACGAAGAAGCCCACGCGCATCGGTTTCGTGTTCAAGGACGGCAAGAAAGTGCGCATCGCCAAACGTTCCGGAGAACCGGTCGTGAAGGTGAAGATCCCGAAGCAGGCGGCGGCGAAGAAGGAAGCCGCAGCGCCGACGGCGGGAGAGGAGGCGAAGATGACCGCGACAGGCAAGCAGCAACCCTTCTGGAAGCGCATGCAGTTCGGCTCCGCAGCCAGCATCGACGAAGTCGGCGCGCCCGACGAGTCCCGCAGTGCACAGGACCACACCATCCCGGGCCAGAATATTCCCAATAAAACTTCCGGCCGGGGTTCCTGATCCCGCTCTCCACCCATGTCCTACGTCTCTCTCCATGATCGGCTCCGCGGACCCATCGCCACTGCGCTCAAGAAAGAGCTCGGAGTGGACAATGTCTTCGCCCTTCCCCGCCTCAAGAAGGTCGTGGTGAACGTCGGGATCAATCGCACGAAGATGGAGGGGAAAGAGCTCCACGAGTACATCGTGCAGACGCTCGCCGCCATCACCGGGCAGAAGGCCGTGTTCCGCACGACGCGCAAAGCCATTTCCAACTTCAAGACACGCGAAGGGATGACCGTGGGCGCCATGGTGACGCTCCGCGGCCGGCGCATGGAGGAGTTCCTGGACCGGCTCTTGAGCTACGTTCTCCCCCGCATCCGCGACTTCCGCGGGCTGCCTGCGAAGATGGACGGTCATGGCAACTATGCCATCGGGCTTCGGGACCACACGATCTTCCCGGAGGTTCCGCCCATTGAAGCGGGACGCATCTTCGGCATGCAGATCCAGATCACGACGACGGCCGGCAAGGACATACCCGCCCGGGCACTCCTGAAAGCCATGGGGATGCCCTTCGAGCCCGAACGCAAGGTGCAGGCGGGCAAAGGGAAAGTTGCTTCCGTAGTTGATTCTTCCGCTTCCGTCAGCGATACTTCCGCGTAATTCTTATGGCCCGCCTCTCTATCGTCCTCAGCCAGCAACGCAAACTCGAAGAGTACCTTCGAGCCAAGCGCGCTGGGAAGAAATCGCCGTACCCCACGCGTGCCTACAACCGCTGCCAGCTCTGCGGACGGCGCCACGGATACATGCGTTTCTTCGGAACTTGCCGCATCTGCTTCCGGGAACTGGCCGTCAACGGCGAGATCCCCGGTATCACCAAATCCTCCTGGTAATTCCATTATGACTCTGACAACCGTTACCATTGGCTGCACTTCCCTTGGGAAAGCCCCAAGCCCCAAATTCCAAACCCCAATCGAAGGAACGTCTTTGGGATTTGGCACTTGGGATTTGGGATTTATCGTTCGGTCATCTACTGTCTCCACTCCTCTCTGATGCCCTATCTCACAGATCCTATCGGCGATCTCCTCACCCGCATGCGCAACGCCCAGAAAGCGCGGCGTCTGACCTGCGCGGCCCCCTGGTCGCGCATCAAGCTGGAGCTCCTGGAATTGCTGAAGAAGGAGGGCTGGATCGCGGACGTACGCGTCACGGGCGAGGCGCCGAAGCAGGAGGTGGAGGTGACATTTGCAGCCGACCGCCCTTCCCTCACGATCAAGCGCGTCAGCAAGCCCGGCCGGCGTGTCTATGCTCCGAAGAGTGAGCTTCGACCCATTCTGCAGGGTTACGGCGCGGCCATCCTCACGACGAGCAACGGCCTCCTGACCGACAAAGAAGCCCGCAAGAGGAATATCGGCGGTGAAGTTCTCTGTACCATTTCCTGATTATGACTCTGACAACCATGTATGTCGGCCGCACTTCCCTTCAGATGAATTGTGATGTGAGAATAGTGAATTGTGCAACATTCAACATTCAAAATTCTCACGTCATATCCGATTCTTCTTTCGCCCCCACTCACCTCTGATCATGTCTCGTATAGGTATCAAACCAGTGGCTCTCCCGTCCGGCGTCACCGCCGAGGTGAAGAACGGAAGGATCGTCGTGAAGGGTCCCAAGGGTGAGCTCTCATTCGGTCTCCTCCCGGAAGTGGCTGTTGCCATCGATGCCGGTGTGGTGAAGGTGACGCGCAAAGACGACTCCGATGCGGCCCGTGCCCGCCACGGTCTCACGCGCGTGATCATCCGCAACATGACCGTGGGCGTGAGTCAGGGGTTTGAGGAGAAGCTGGAGATCATCGGGGTTGGTTACAAGGCGCAGATCAAGGGGAAGAGCGTTCTCTTCAATCTTGGTCACAGCCACCCGATCAATTTCCCGTTCCCTCAGGGGATCGAAATGGCGCAGGATGAGAAGAATAAGAACATCCTCATCATCCGCGGCATCGACAAGCAGCTCGTCGGGCAGGTGGCCGCTCAGATCAAGGAGTTGCGCGCCCCGGAACCCTACAAAGGAAAGGGTATCCGCTACCTCGGCGAGCAGATCCGCCGCAAGCCCGGCAAGGCCGCCGCCACCAAGACCTCCGCCTGATTCCATTCGCACTCATGACCCCCTCCAAGACTGACCTCCGGCTCGCACGCAGACGACGCATCCGCGCCAAGGTGCAGGGGACGAAAGACCGCCCCCGCCTCTCCGTGTACCGCTCGCTCAAGCGCCTCGTGGTGCAGCTCATTGACGATCAGACCGGCCGCACGCTCGTCTCCGCGTCCACGCCCGAAGTGAAGTCGAAATTGAACGTGGACGGTGCCAAGAAGCTCGGGGCATTGGTTGCCAAGAAGGCCAAAGAGGCGAAGATTTCCTCCGTCGTGTTCGATCGCGGCGGGTACAAGTACCACGGCCGCGTGAAAGCCTTAGCCGATGCTGCCCGCGAAGGCGGACTCCAGTTCTGATTCCTCTTCCTCTCCTCCTGACCCCTCCCTATGGCCAAATCCTCCCGCCCTGATCGTCGCCGCGATGGCCGCCGCAAAGAGCCCAGTGAGTTCGCGGAAGCGACGCTCTCGATCGACCGCGTCACGCGCGTGGTGAAGGGAGGCCGACGCATGCGCTTCCGGGCCATCGTCGTCACGGGCAACCGTAAGGGCAAGGTCGGCCTGGGTACGGGCAAGGCCACAGAGGTGCAGGCCGCCATCCGCAAGGCGTCCTCGGCGGCGAAGCGCGCCATGATGCGCGTGCCGATCAAAGAGGGGACGATTCCGCACACTGTGGAGATCAAATTCAAGGCTGCGCGCATTCGCATCATGCCGGCACTCCCAGGCACCGGCATCATCGCCGGAGGGGCGCTGCGCGTGATCCTCGATCACGCCGGGGTGAAGAATTGCCTCAGCAAGCGCTTCGGCTCCCGAAACAAGCTCGTCAACGCGCAGGCAACCATGCTCGCGCTCAAGATGCTGCGGCCCGTATCCGGCGCTCCGGCGGAAGAGGTTTCCGTCGCAGGCGCTCCGGTCGTTCCCGGCAAGGAACCCGCTTCCACGAAGGACATTTTCGGTCCGGGGTATCACTCACCGGAAGCTGCCCCCCTCGACGTGAAGGAGATCAGCAAGAAAGAAGCTGAGGAGAGCATCACGAGGGCGAAGCGCAACGAGCTGGGGAAGTAGCCCTTGTAAAAGGCAGAACGGGGAGAAAGGACGGACCAAATGATTTTGTTTTACAGAAGGGAAAATACCGATGACGTATACTGCACCTATGTCAACGACCCTCCTCCTCCTCGCTCAACAGAATTATCAGGACGTGGAGCTGGCCGGCACGCAGAAAGGTCTCGGAGGAGTGCAGGTGACGATCGCGAGCACGGAAGCAGGCGTCTGCACCGGAAAGTTCGGCGGGAAGGCCACGGCAGCTCTTTCATTGAGGGATGTTCGCGTCGAAGACTATGACCGCATCGCGTTCATCGGCGGGCCGGGAGCGGAGGCATTGAAAGAAGATCCCGAAGCATTACGAATTGTGCGGGAGGCCGTCAAAGCCGGAAAGCCGCTTGGTGCCATCTGCATCGCACCGTTGATCCTTGCTCATGCAGGAATCCTTCGTGGGAAGAAGGCGACGGTGTGGGATTCCGGCGGCGAACAGATCCGGGAACTGGAAGCGCAGGGGGCGATATTCTCGGATGAAGCCGTCACGAGGGACGGGTTGATCGTGACGGGAAATGGGGCAACGGTGGCGGAAGAATTCGGAAGAGTTCTTGGGAGCCTTTGAGGAGTTTTTGCTATCGGCCGCCTGATTACCCGTCTGTTTCCGTTTGACCTCCCTTCGTTCTCTCCCTAGAATCTGCCCCCGCATGCTCCATACCCTCTCGCCCAATCCCGGCTCTCAGAAGAAGCGCAAGCGCGTCGCCCGCGGCAACTCCGCCGGTGGCGGTACCACGGCCGGCCGTGGTACCAAAGGCCAGCACTCCCGCACGGGCAAAGGCCGCAAGCATGGGTTCGAGGGCGGACAAGTGCCGCTCCTCCGCCGTCAGCCCAAGATGGGCGGTTTCAGGTCTCCGCGCCGCATCCTCTTCGAGATCGTCAATCTGGATGTCCTGGAGCGCAAGCTCGCTGCCGGTTCCTACGATATCGCCGCGCTCAGGCAGGCACGCATCGTCCGTTCGGATCATCCGGTGAAGCTGCTTGCCGGCAAGGCCCTCACGAAGAAATTCGTCCTCTCTGCGCATGCGGCATCCAAAGGTGCCAAGGAAGCGCTGGAGAAGGCCGGAGGCTCGTTGACGCTCGTAAAGTGAGCCGCGTATTTCGTATGGAGTATCTCGTATTACGTATCTTCATCAGGCCCTGTACAATGACCTCCGTGATACGAAATACGTAATACTTGCTACGTTCTTCCCTTCTCCCATGCTCAAATACTTCTGGCAGCTCTGGCACTCCGAAGACCTCCGCAAGCGCATCCTCTGGAGTGTCGCTCTCCTCTTCATTTACCGCATCGTGGCGCACATCACCGTGCCGGGCGCGGACATCGCAGGATTGCGCCAGTACCTGAATGCAGGGACCGGAGGCGGGGCGCTGGGGATCTTCGCCACCCTCACGGGGGGCGCGCTCAAGAACTTCTCCGTCGTGATGCTCGGGCTCTCGCCGTACATCAACGCGTCCATCATCGTGCAGCTGGCAACGGTCATCTTCCCGAAGCTTGAGTCACTCAGTAAGGAGGGGGCGCAGGGCCAGCAGGAGCTCAACCGCTACATGCGCTGGATTGCCTTCCCTCTCGCTTTCCTGCAGAGCTATGGCTTCCTCCTTCTCCTCGGCCGCGGAGGAGTGAGTTTGGTGGACACGAGCTTCCCACACGTGCTCATGCCCATGCTCTTCGTCACCACGGGTTCTCTCTTCCTCATGTGGCTCGGAGAGTTGATCACGGAGAAGGGCATCGGCAACGGCGTCTCACTCATCATCTTCACAGGGATCGTCGCGGACATCCCCACGACCATCAGTTCCCTCATTCAGGCGGGTGGCGACAAGATGGCAGCATTCTGGTTCTTCGCGATCATTTCGGTCGCGACGCTCATCGCGGTCGTCCTCTTCACGGACGCGCACCGTCTCATTCCCATCACCTACGCCAATCAGGGTGCCGGTCGCGGCGTGCAGGGCTCTATCCCGATCCGGCTCAATCAGGCGGGCATGATCCCCATCATCTTCGCGATCTCACTCATTACGTTCCCGGCCATCATCGGGCAGTTCCTCCAGACGGCTCCCCGCTTCGGCGCGGTCGTCACTTTCATCAATACGTACCTCAACTCCCAGAACCCGAGCATTCCCTACGTCATCCTCTACTTCCTCCTCGTCCTCGCGTTCACGTACTTCTACGTGTCCGTGACATTCAAGCCCACGGAGGTGGCGGAGACCATCCAGAAGCGCGGCGGCTTCATTCCGGGCGTTCGCCCCGGCCCGCAGACGGCCAATCTCCTCGCGAAGACCAGCAATCGCCTCAATCTCTGGGGCGGCACGTTCCTCGGCATCGTCGCCATCATCCCGCTGATCTTCACGAAGTACTCCTCGCTCTCGAGCAATGACCTGATTATCTCCGGCTCGGGACTGATCATCATTGTCGGTGTTGTCATGGAACTGATCAGACAGATCAATGCGCAGATGCTCGCTCACGACTACGAGAAGCTTGTCTAAGCGTTTTTTGAACGCTCTCGTTTTACTCGTTAGCTGGTTAGCTCGTTCCTTCTTCAAGAAGGTTTGGGAACAACAAACAGCGGGCTGACGCGCTCACGGGAAATGCTTCGAGCTACCCAACAACGAATAGCGGCTATTTCTTTCTCCTTGACCGCCCAACAATCCATCCGATCGCTGCTCCAACGATCGCGAGAATCAAGATATTGGCGACGGAATGGAAGAGAATGAAGAGCGGGAGGGAGAGGGCTTGGCTGAACGGTGAGCCGAGCGGATCGAAGGACGTGGAGAAGGGCGTGTTCTCGATGAGGGAAGCCGGGAGGAAGAAGAGGACGAGCGGCCGCAGCAGGCTCAGGAGCCCCAGGAGGAAGGAAGCGGCATTCTCCATGCCGTTCATGGCAAGGAGGAAGACGCTCACGAAGGGGACGACGGCGAGGGAAAGGACGGACCAGACAATGCCGATGGCCCCGCCGAGGTAGAACCCCTTCGTCGCCGGACGCAGATGACTCCTGCGGAGAGCCAGTGCCCGGGTGAGCGGGAACGAGGCGAAGAGCGCGAGGAGGAAGCCGTACCCGAAGAGGAGCAGGACGATACGCACAAACGGCAGGGAGAGGGCGCCGGGAGGGATGTCTCCCGACCCGTACATGTCGGTGGTGTAGAAGGGGAGGAAGAGGATGCCGCCGATCACAGCGAGCGTCGCAGCGCTCATGAGGCCGACATTGAGCCAGTGCCTCCACGTGTCCCGAAGATGCGGGGAGAATGCGCAGATGTAGAACACGCTCCAGCCGAGGAAGAGCAGCAACCCCGTCTCGCACGCCGCAATGGCGATGATCCCCGTGATGAGGAGGCAGGTTTGGCCGCCCTCAAGCCCCGTCTGCGTGCAGTTCGCGAGTCCCAGGAAGCCGGGGAGCAGCGCGAGGATCCACACCAGGACGAAAACGGTCGTGAGGATGTTCAGCCAGCGCGGCCAGATGCGTTTCTTGCTCATGGAGGACAGTGTAGTACCCCTGCTTTCGCAAAGAAATGTGGAGTGCTTGCCGAAAAGTGCTCTCATGCTAGAGTGACAGCCTTTTCCGTTCGCTCCATGAACAAAGTTTCTCGACCTTCGGATGCTCCGCCCGTTGCGGGACGAGCGGGACCATGTGAGGGTACCGGGATCATCACGCGCTACGCGGACGTTCCCATCGAGCGATTATTGGATCCGAAGGCCCCGGGATATCGGGAGTTGCTCCGGCGGTGCATCGTGGAGGGAGAGCGTCACACGGGGAAACAGCTTCCCTGAGTCTTTTGCGTCAGGAGACCGGATTGGGTAGGCTCCTCTCATGGATCTCCTCCTCTTTGGCATACAAGGATCAGGCAAAGGCACGCAGGCCAAGCGACTGGCTGCGGACTTCGGGTACGACATCTTCGAGGCGGGCGGGGAACTGCGGAAGATCGCGGCATCGGGTTCCGCGCTCGGGCAGACGGTGAAGTCCTACATCGACGACGGCAAGCTGGTGCCGCATGAGATCATCATGCGGGTGGTCAAGGAAGCGATCGGGAAGCGCCCGAAAGACCAGAAGATTCTCTTCGACGGGATTCCACGGGATGAGAACCAGAAGAAGGATTTCGACGGGATCATGGAGGAGGCCGGCCGCGATTTCCGGGCCATCCATCTGCTTCTCGATCCGGAGGAGGGCGTACGTAGGATTTTGGGACGGGCCAAGATCGAAGGGCGCGCGGACGATGCGAACGAAGAGACCATTCGTCGCCGGATGGGCACGTTCGTCTCGAAGACTCTTCCCGTGATTGGGGCGTACAGGGAGGAGGGGCTGGTGGAGGAGTTGGATGGGAGCAAGTCCGTAGATGAGGTCTACGGCGTCCTGAAGGATGCCGTATCGATGATGTGAATATTGAGGCGTTTCCTGGCAAAACGTTATTTCTCGTTTTCGGCATCCTCGGATTCTTCCCGGAAAGCGCGTACACTCATTGTCATGTCCCGTTTCCAGATTCTTACACAGGAGCAGATCAAGGACGTCCGCGAGGGTGGGAAGATCCTCAAGGGGTGCCTGGAGCATGTTGCGTCCTGCGTGCGGGAGGGGATCACGACGCTTGAGCTGGACCGGATCGCGGAGGAATTCATTCGTTCACGCAGCGGCGTTCCCACCTTCAAGGGCTACCGTGGTTTTCCGGCCACGCTCTGCGTGTCCATCAATGATGAATGCGTCCACGGGATTCCCGGAGATCGCGTCCTCAAGGACGGTGATATCGTCTCTCTCGATGGTGGCGTGACGTACCGGGGGCTCGTGACTGATTCCGCGACGACGGTGATCCTCGGAGACGTCCCGCCGGAGGTTCGTCGTTTCGTCTCGGTCTCGAAGCAGGCGCTGGAAGCGGGGTGCAGCGTCATCCGGTCCGCTCACAAGGTGGGCGATATTTCCGCGAAGGTGCAGGAAACGGTGGAGGGAGCGGGATTTCACTGTCTGCACGCGCTCACAGGGCATGGTCTCGGCAATGAATTGCACCAGTACCCGGACATCCCCAATGTCGGGGAAGCGCACACGGGGCCCATGCTCCCTGCCTACTCACTCATCGCCATCGAGCCCATCACGTCGATGGGGACGGATCGTATCCGGGAGGGAGAGGACGGTTGGACGCTCAAGACGTGGGACGGTTCGCTCGCCGCTCACTTCGAGCACACGGTGCTGGTCCTGCCGGAGGGTCGCGAAATCATCGTCTGAGCGTCGATCTCTCAATTTTTTGACGCGCAGGAGATTATGAGAAGTAAGAATATTACAACAATATATTTTCTAAAAAGAGCAATTCAAAATTTGAGGTTCTCTGAAATTTACATGGCTTAGGCTTGCCGATGCATAAAATCATCGGTAGGATCTCTCGGCTCTTGACCCTCTGTTTATCTGTGTCTAAGGATGTAATAGAACTCCTCGGGATAGTGGAAGAAGCGTATCCCAACGCGACGTTCAAAATCCGAGTGATCAGTGAACAGGCGAAAGACCACACGCTCCTGTGCCACTTGGCCGGGCGCATGCGGGTCCATCGCGTGCGCATCCTTCCGGGAGACAAGGTCAAGATAGAGATGACCCCGTACGACCTGCAGAAAGGACGCATCGTCTACAGGTTCCTCTCCGGACAACCCGTTCCCGCCTTCGGCGCGACCGGGACTCCACCCGCCGCTTCCGGCCCTGCCGGAACTCCGCCTCCCCCTTCCGCTCCCTCCCGATGAAAGTCCGCCCCTCCGTGAAGCCGCGCTGCAAAGACTGTCGCCTGGTGCTGCGTCGGAACGGCAAAGGCAAGGTGGTGCGACGCATCGTTTGCAAGAATCCGCGACACAAGCAGCGACAAGGACGCTGATTCACCTCTCTTCCCTCCCTATGCTCCGTATCTCAGGTGTTGTTCTCCCCGGCCAGAAGCGCATCGAAATCTCCCTCACGAAGATCAAGGGGATCGGGCGCTCGCTCTCGAAACGCATCCTTGCGGAAACCGGAATCGACCTGAACGCGAAGACAGATGCGCTCACGGATACGGAACAGGCCAGGCTGCGCGCTCGCGTGGAACGCGAGCTCACAGAGGGTGAATTGATGCGCAAGATCTCCATGGACGTCAAACGGTTACAGGACATCGGCACATGGCGAGGCTATCGCCACCGCCGCAAGTTACCCGTCCGTGGTCAGACCAGCCGCCGCAACGCGCGCACCAAGCGCGGGAAGAAGAAGACAGGCCTCTCCGGCCGCACCGTTCTTACGAAGACCTAATCCTTTTTTCTCTCACATGCCCGACGATCAGAAGAAAGCACCGGCTGCCGAGACAGACGTCCCCGCGGAAGCGGGCGCCGAGAAGGGCGAGCCTGTCCGCCGCAAGAAGGTGAAGCGCACCGTGCCGCGTGCACGAGTGTGCATCCACGCTTCCGAGAACAATACCATCGTGACGTTCACCGACGACAAGGGCGACGTCCTCGGATGGAGCTCTGCCGGTTCCTCCGGCTTCAAGGGCACCCGCAAGTCCACACCTTACGCGGCTAAAGTGGCTGCGGAGAACGCTGCACTGAAGGTGAAGCCCTACGGCATCCAGTCCATCGATGTGGAGGTGAAGGGGTTCGGTCCCGGTCGGGAACAGGCGCTTCGCGGACTGCAGGGCGCAGGTCTCAATCTTGAGATGATTGTCGACACGACTCCTATTCCGCATGGCGGGTGCAGGCCAACCGGCCGCAGGCGCGTGTGATCTCCTTAGCCTCTCTCACTCTTTCCTTCCCATGAAGTACACCGGACCAAAAGCAAAGCGCGCCCGCAGGCACGGGATGAACCTCTACGGCTCGGATAAGTACGATAAAATCCTGCAGAAAAAGCCCTACGGGCCGGGCAAGGGGCCGAAAGACAATACGCGTATCCGTCTCTCTGAGTACGGGACGCAGCTGAAGGAGAAGCAGAAGGCCCGCGATGTGTACGGCCTCTCCGAGCGGCAATTTCATCGCTACTACGCCCTCGCTTCCAAGGTTTCAGGGCAGACAGGTGACTTCCTGAAGCAGCTCCTCGAGCGCCGCCTCGACAACGTGATCTACCGGGCGGGCTTCGCACAGACCCGCATGCAGGCGCGCCAGTTGGTGAGTCACGGCCACTTCCTCGTGAACGGTCGGCGCGTTACGGTGCCGAGTTTCCAGGTTCGTCCTGGCGAGGCCGTGGTCGCACGGCCCGCGAGCAAGACCTCTCCCGTCTTCATCCCCATTCTCCAATCGCACGAGAAGTACCTGCCGCCGAACTGGCTGCGCGTGGACAGTGTCGCGATGAAGATCGAGATTGCAGGTCTTCCGCAGCCCGAACATGCCGAGCAGGCCATCGACATGCGGCAGATCGTGGAGTTCTACTCTCGAAACTGATTTCTCTTTCCGACCACTTCCTCCCCATCCCTTTCCCCAACCCCTATGCATATCATTCAGGAAGAAATAGGGCTTCCGACCTTCGCCGTTTCGCCGGTGAAGAAGGGTGACGATCGCTCCGCGGTCTTCACCATCTCGCCCCTGCCTCCGGGGTACGGGATGACACTGGGCAACGCGCTGCGGCGTGTGCTCCTTTCGAGCCTTCCGGGAGCAGCTGTTTCCTCCGTGCGTATTGCGGGTGTGCAGCACGAGTACACGACCCTCAAGGGTGTGCGGGAATCCATCCTCGACATCACCCTCAACCTCAAGTTGCTGCACCTGCGCAAGCACAACAAGGAACCTGAGGTCATCACGCTGGATGTGAAAGGCCCCGCGACCATCACGGCCAAGGATCTCAAGATGTCCTCGGACATCGAGGTGCTCAATCCCGATCTCGTCCTCCTCACGCTCGAGAAGGGAGGAGCCATCGACATGCAGATCACCGTGGAGAAGGGCGTGGGATACGCCTCCGCTTCGGAGCGCAACAAGAAGCAGAATGAGCCTGGACTCATTTACGTGGATGCCATCTACAGCCCCGTCGTGAAGGTCCGCTTCGACGTGGAGAGCGCCCGCGTGGGACAGCGCACGGATCTGGAAAAGCTCTCATTGCATGTGGAGACCAATGGTTCCCTCACTGCCGAGGAGGCCGTTCAGTTCGCTTCCCAGCTCCTGCAGGGCTACTTCGGCTACTTCTCCTCGGAGAAGAAGATCGTCGAGCCGGAGTTCGTGGCCGATTTCTCCCGCGTGGCACCGCCCCAGGCCGAGGAAGGAGGGCAGGCACCGGTGAAGGAGAGCTACACCCCCATCGAGATCCTCAATTTCTCGCCCCGGACGCTCAATGCTCTCATCAACGCAGGCGTCGGATCCATCGAACAGCTCACGAAGTGCACCGAAGCGACGCTCAGCAATTTCCGCGGTTTCGGCGCCAAGGCGCTGGAAGAAGTGAAGAAGACCCTCGGCGAGCGGAGCCTGAAACTCTCGGACGAGAACAGTCTGGACAGTTGATCACCCTTTCTGCACACTACGCGCCTCCATGCGCCACCGCCTCTCCCGCCTCCGGCTCCGTTACAAACCGCACCACTCGCGGGCGTTGCAGCGAAACCTCATCACCAGTCTTTTCCTCTACGAAGCAGTCCGGACCACGAAGAAGCGCGCCGAAGTGGTGCAGCCGCAAGTGGAACATCTCCTCACGGTGGCCAAGACGAAGGAGCCGCACATCGCCATCCGTGCCATCAACGCAGTCGTGACGCACAAGAACGCCTCTCGCAAGATCATGGAGGTTCTCCGGTTGCGTTTCGAGGATCGCACCTCCGGCTTCACGCGCATCGTGCCGCTGGGCAGCCGTGCCGGGGACGGGGCGAAGGTTGTGAGTTTGCAGCTCGTGGAGGGCAAAGAAGTGAAAGTTGCGGAAAAGAAGAAGGCAGTGCAGAGGACGAAGAAGACGCCGAAGAAAGTTCCCTCCAAGAAATCATGAAGACCACGACTGTTCCCGTTTCGGCCCCCATCTGGTACGTCCTCGATGCCGAGGGACAGAACATCGGCCGTGTGGCCGTCAGAGTGGCCAATGTCCTACGTGGCAAGCACAAGCCAAGTTTCTCGCCGCATCAGCTGTGTGGTGACCAGGTGGTCATCATCAACGCGGCCAAGGTGACTGCACATCCGAAGAAGCTCCTCACGAAGCGCTACGTCCGCCACAGCGGGTACCTGGGACACCTGAAGAGCCGCACGCTCGGCCAGATGCTCGAGGAGAAGCCGGAGCGGGTGATGGAGCAGGCGATCTACGGCATGCTGCCACGCTCCCGCATCCGTCTCGCCCTCATGAAGCGCGTCCACATCTTCGCGGATGCCGAGCACCCGCATGCACCGCAGAAACCAGTTTCCCTCTCCCTCTGATATGTCCCGCCAGTACTTCTCCAGCCTCGGCAAGCGCAAGACCGCCATTGCCCGTGTGAAAATGTTCCAGGATGGAAGCGGTGAAGTGACGGTGAACGGGAAGAAGTTCAAAGACTACTTCGACACACCATTCCAGCGGGAGAACGCGCTGGCCCCGCTCGCACTCGTCGAGAAGAAGAACGCGTTCGATGTGGAGGCGTACATCGTCGGAGGAGGCAAAACGGCGCAATCAGACGCTCTCCGCCACGGTCTCAGCCGCGGTTTGCTGCTCTTCAACCCGGATTACCGCCCCGATCTCAAGCGCGCAGGCTTCCTGCGTCGCGATGCCCGCATCAAGGAAAGGAAGAAGCCAGGTCTCAAGAGAGCCCGCCGTGCGCCGCAGTGGCAGAAACGCTAAGCATGGAAGGGCCACCCAGGCCACCCCGTACTGTCTCGCTTCGCTCACCAGTCCGGGGACCCCGGCGGTGTCCCTCCCATGAGCCCACCCTTCCCTACGAGGTGTCGTTTCAGCGTTGGGTCCCGTCGGAGCCACCCAACGCTTCACGACAAATATTTGATGGTTGAAAGCGTTGGTAATAACAAACAAATACGGGTGGTTCGCGCGCCACGGGGGGTGAAGGGGAAGGCCCGGCCCCGCAAGCGCGGGGCGTATCGACGAGACGGAAGCGAAACCTTGGAGCTTCCGGCGAGGAGATACCGGGCCGGGTGGAGGAGTCTTGGCGCGCGAGCGCTTTCTTTGCCCTTTCTTTCTCGCCCTGAGAAAGAAAGGGCGTCCCGGAGAACACGGGCATACGAAAAAGATCGCATGTCGCTCTTCGACGACGCTCAGAGTGACACGCTTTGGAATCCTCATTAAAGCGCGATTTTCATGTAGTACAAGCTCTTTCCTTCCTCCGTGTCCAGGATGAAGCGGGCATCCAGCGTGGAGAGCTGGAGGATGGTTTGGCACATCTTGAGGAGCATCGCCGCGGGGATGGAGACACCGGCCTCCAGGCATGTCGCGCACAGTCCTGCCGCGTCCCGGGAGCGGAGGTAGGGTTCCCCACGCTCAGCGATCACGTTCCTGAGAGATTCCTGCACATTGACCACGTAACGCTCCACGTAGGGCTCCAGATCCTCTACGGGGATCTGCACTACCTCGGGCAGGGCCTGCATGATGTCGAGGTCGGACCGGATGGCATGAGCGATACAGGCTTCAATGGACATGTGTGTGTTGGGGTGGCTGTTAAATCCAGATATGATACCAAAAATCGGTCTTTTCAGGAAGGGTTTCTTTCGTAGTGGAAGCGGAGAACTCTTGCTAGATCTGCGGAATAAGTGTGCGTTGATGCATTACAGTCACGATGGGGCCTCGGCCTCCTCTACAATGCCTTCATGACCTTCCCCGCTCTCCCGGAACGTCGTACGGTCCTCGGCATCGTCGTTGGGTTCTTTCTGCTCACAGGAGCCATATACTGGCATTCTCTGGGGAACGGATTCGTCCGCTGGGACGATGGAATGCTCATCACCGAGAATCCCGCCGTACGGGTGATCAGCCCGGCTTCCCTGAAGGCGGTCTTCACGCATTACGACCCGGAGCTCTACATTCCGCTGACTTTCATGAGTTACCAGCTTGATTTCAAGCTCGGAGGACAAGATCCGTTCATGTTTCACTTCACGAACTACATTCTGCATACCCTCAATGCCCTCCTCGTAGCCTGGCTCTTCTATGCCTTGACCGGCGGGAGAAAAGGAGTGGCATTACTTGCGGGACTCCTCTTTGCGGTTCATCCGCTGCACACCGAAGCGGTCGCATGGGCGTCTGCGCGTAAGGATGTCCTCTCCGCGTTCTTCTTCCTCCTCTCGTTCCTCGCATGGCTCTCGTACCGCTCCTCCAGTGAGAAAAGGACGTACTGGAGCAGTGTGGTTCTCTTCCTGCTCGGCCTCCTGTCCAAAGTGATGGTGGTGACGTTGCCGGTGCTGTTCCTCCTCCTCGACCTGCGGGATCGTCGGAAGGATTGGAAGCAGATGCTTCTCGAGAAGTGGCCGTTCTTCGCCCTGTCGTTCATCTTCGGCGTCATCGCGCTCTTCGGGAAGCAGGAACTCTTTGCCATGACTTCCTCTTCGACGAAGCTGCTGCTCGCGCTCAAGAGCATGGTGTTCTCCATGCAGCTCTTCTTCTGGCCGCACCCGCTCTCGGTTCTCTATCCCTATGGCGGGTCCGTGTCTCTCCTCTCCCTTCCATTTCTCGGTCCCATCGTGCTCCTGCTCCTCCTGACGCTCGCTGCACTCTGGACGCTCCGCTGGACCCGGGACATCGCGTTCGGCTGGTTCTTCTTCATCATCACCATCATTCCGACGCTCACGAACCTTGCGAAGGGACTGGAGGTGTACCTCGGATCGGATCGATACGTCTATTTGCCGTCTATCGGGCTACTCTGGATCGTTTTGCTCCTCGGCATGGCACTCTTCGATACACTCTTCCCCGTTTCGCGTGGGCAAGTGAGGCGATATGCCGTGGGCATCATCGCGCTCCTGTTCCTCCTTCCCCTCTCTCTGAAAGCCTATGCCCAATCCTCCGTCTGGAAGGATACGCGGAGCCTCTTCAGTCATGTCCTCAGCCTCTATCCGTCTTCCTACGTCGCACACAACAACCTTGGGAATGTGCTTCGTCGTGAGGGGAAGCTGGATGAAGCCGTGGCGGAGTTCCGGGAGGGGCTGACTTCCGCTTCGGACGTGAGGACGTTGAGTAACCTCGGAGCCGTCCTGCGCAAGCAGGGCAAGGTGCAGGAAGCGTTGGAGACGTACCGTAGCGCCCTTGCCATCAATTCTACGAGCGGAGAGGCCCTGACGGGGATGGGGCTCGTATACGCGCAAACCGGTCAGATTGAGAAGGCGCTGGAGATGTACGGGGAAGCTATTGCCGTGCGACCGTACTACGCACAATCCTACGTGAACCGTGGTTCGCTCCTGCTTGATCGTGGGCAAGTGGAGGATGCGGTGCGGGACTTCCGGTCGGCCGTTCGTTTGGATCCGCTCCTCCCCGAGGCCCAGTACGATCTGGGCGTCGCCTTGCAGCGTCAGGGGGAAGCGGCGATGGCCATTGCCGCCTACGAAGCGGCGAGGAACGTGGAACCGGAGTTCACTGCGGCACGGCTCAATCTCGGTGCGCTCTACTACCAGGAGCAGCGTCCTGCAGAGGCCCGCAGAGAATTCCGTGCGATCCTTTCCTTCGATCCGGACAACGCCGCGGCGCTCTCGGCTCTGCGGCAGATGGATGCCGCCGCGAACTGATCAGATGAGTGGCTCTTCGAAGCTCTCTTCCACTGCCGCAAGCTCCTCTTTGCTCGGCGGCGCCGACGCGGCTTCATCCCATTTCATGAGCATTTCTTCGACCTCCTTCCTCGGTGTGCAGTACTTGCGTCGCGAGGCTTCGATGATCTCCTTCGTGTGATCTTCTTTCGGCCGGGGGGCGTCCAACGTGCGGCCGGAGAATGCCTCGCGCAGCTCGCCGTTCACGGACATCTTGATGTAGAACTCCCGCACGCCGAGGTTGATGATGTCGCGTTCCTTGAAGACGGGGTTGTACTCGCCCTCCAGCACCACCGCGTCCTCCGCGCCCACGCGGAAGCTCAGGATGGAGCCCACGTTGCCAAAGACCGTCTTGCGCACGGTTTCCGAGAGTTGGCCCATGTACTGGTGAGCGAGGGTGAGCGTGAGGTGGTACTTGCGGGCCTCGGAGAGGATCTCCGTGAAGGTATTGGTGGCGAAGTTCTGGAATTCGTCGACGTAGAAGTAGAAGTCCGTCCGCTTCTCCTCCAGCGTGTCCGCGCGTTCCATGGCGGCCTGGTAGAGCTTCGTGATGAACATCGACCCGATGAGCGCGGAGTTTTCCTCGCCCAGCAGCCCCTTCGATACCTTCATGAGGAGGATCTTTTTGTTGTCCATGATGTCCCGCACTTTGAACTTCGTCACGGGCTGGCCGATGATGTTGCGGATCATGTTCGTGGCGACGAACTGGCCGACTTTGTTCAGGAGCGGCGTGATGGCATCGGCGTCGAATTTTTCGCTCCAGGCCGCGAATTCCGAGACCCAGAAGCTCTTCACCACCGAGTCCTGGATGCGCGAGACGATCTTCTGGCGATAGTTCTTGTCCGTGAGCATCTTCAGTATCGAGAGGACGGTCGTATTGGGGCTGTCGAGGAGCGCGAGCGTGGTGTAGCGCAGCACGTGTTCCAGGCGGCTGGACCAGTTGGTGCCGAAGAGTTTCTGGAAGATCTGCAGGAAGCCGATCGTGACCTGCATCTTCTGCGCTTCCGGCACTTTCTCGAGCGGGTTGAAGGCGATGGGGTAGTCCAGATCCCCCGGATCGAGGAGCACCACGTCGTCGATGCGGTGGCGCGGGATGAATCGCATGATGGCGTCGATGAGGTCGCCGTGGGGATCGAGCACGGCGATACCTTCGCCATTTTGGATGTCATCGTTGATCAGGAGCTCGAGGAGTTTGCTCTTGCCCACGCCGGATTTCCCCACGACGTAGAGGTGGCGGCGGCGATCTGTGCGCTTGATGCCGAAGGGGACGAAGTTGTTGTGGTAGTTCGTGAGGCCGAAGGGGCTCACGTCTTTCTCGCCCATCTTCGGCAGGTCATGCGGCGGGTCGGATTTCCGAGCGAGGACATGAACGATGTGCGGCACGTAGTCGGCGTTCGGGAAGTGGAAGAGCGTGGCCACCTCCTTGGCGTTCAGCATGTGGATGGTTCCGTGCGCTCTCGCCCGGAATTTCCGGATGAAGGCATCGGCGTTCTTCACGTGCACGCCGTGGAAGCCGTTGATGTCGCGGTCGTTGTACTGCGTGAATGCGGCGCAGATGGCGTCCAGCTTGCGTTTTGCTATAGCGGGATCGTCGCTGATGTAGGCACAGCGGATGCTGACGTGGTACGGCTTGATCCCCGCCTTCTCCTTCGCCTTCTCGTGCCGGAGCGTATCGATGGCCTTGCGGCCGCCCTCCCGCATCCGGTCCCGGACGCTGAAGAAGTGGCCCATCTCTGCCATGCGCAGTTTCCAGCGGCGGGTGAAGTGGTACCAGCCGGTGTCGTCGCACGGTTCCGCGATGATCTGCACCCACACGTGGTCATTGGCGCCGATCTTCGAGATCACCGAGAAGAGACGGGAGGTGGAGTCCTCCTCGAAGAGATCGTACGTCTTGATGGGGTAGACGTCGTTCAGGTTCAGGATGATCTCCGCGCCGGCGAAGGCCCGCTTCTTCGCGTCGAAGAGCTCGGTGTAGTCGCCTGTCTCCTTGATCTCCGCTTCCGGGAACGTGGAATAGATGAGCCCCTCGACGGTCTCGTAGAGCTTTTCCTCCACGACGATGAAGAAGTAGCTGTACTGGTCGAAACCGTAGTACTCCAGCGACACGCGCTTCCCCGTGAACGTGTTGCGCATGTTGACCAAAAGCTCCTGGAATTTGGATTCCGGCTTCTTATTCCCCTCTGTGCCTTGTGGAATGACGATATGGAGGAAGCGGAGCTTCGAGGGCATCCTTGATGGGGGATATTGACAGTATAGCAAGAACTTGAGGTTTTATGAAGGTTTCTTGCTCTATCAAGCGATGATTCTACCCACCTCTACCGATTAGTACACTTCCTTCAGGTAACAGCTCTCGCAGTAGACTCTTTCTGGTCGCTCCGGCGCGTATGTCGTCTCGATGTCCTTTGCGCAGGAAGCGCACTTCCTCTTCCAAAGCGCCCGCGGGTTCCTCAGCGCCATCCGCCGCTTGTGCCGTTCATCAGGGTGAAAGTGCGGGATGGGGAGTCGCATCGACCGGTAGAAATCCAGTTCCTGCTTGATGACTTTAAACGGTCGTCCGGTCACTTCGCATTGGATTGCCCAGTTGAGGACGTCGTCGGGGATATCGTCAATCGAAGCGGGAAGCTGTGAGGCGGAGATCACCTTCGAGACCTTCGGCATTTCGTCCTTCTCCTCCCGCCACGCCCATCCGTGCTCCGTCGCCTCCTTTTTTGAGAGCGGGAAGTACTCCTGCGCCACCGTTTCGTTGTAGGCGAACGGACTCAGCGCGACGGGGAAGAACTCGCCCCATTCGCCCGATTTTCGCATGTGTTCGATGATCTTCGGGGTCAGCCGTTCATATTCCTCTTTCGTGTACTGCTTGTTGAGGATGCAGTACTCACGGTCGCGAATACCGGCGCAGCCGAAGAGGTATTTTGCATTGATGCAGTACTCCGAGTACCACACCTCGTAGGTGTGACGGGAGAAGGTGGAGAGGAAGGTATTCGTCGCACCGTACATCCCCAAATATTCGTAGCAGAGCTCGTTCTCCTCGGTATAGTTATTATCGCGGCAATCCTTGAGATCCACGGTCTGCATGCAGTATGCGCAGTCTTCGCAGCGGTCGACGTAGAAGGATCGAAAGGTATTCTTGCAGTTGTAGAGGTGCGTCCCGCTCACGTTTTGCACGCTGCTGCTCGGCATGTAGTGGCGTGGAGTCGAGAGCTTCACGGTGTTCAGCTGCTTCCGCAGTTGCTCCATCGTCGCGGCGTCGCAGAAGTCGATTTTCGCTCTCAACGCTTCGTAGTCATCCTTCGAATGCGCCACGTTCCCGATGTGGTACTTCTTGTTCCGCAGTCCTGCGCACGCGATGCACTCGCTGCACCCCTGCAGGTCGTAGCAGAAGAGGAGGTGGTCACTGTGGAAGCAGTCCTGACAGTGCAGGCAGCGGTAGAGCTTGCGGCAATCGGTGCATTCGTAGCTGAGCTCGCACTCGCGAGTGACCAAGTTGTCCACGCAATCCTTCGAGTAGTACGCGGAGCCGTAGAGACAGTCCTGTGAGTAGACGGAGCCGAACGTGAGGTAGCAGCTCTTGCAGTCGCCGAGGTAGTTGCAGTAATCGCAATTCTCCGAATTGACGAGGTAGACCCCGATGCGTGGTACATCGCGCTGGAGCGCCGCAAATTGCTCGAAGAACGGCCGGTTGAAGTCGAAGTCGCGGCCGGCCGTCTCGCCGTGCCACTTGTCGCTCCACCAGCAGGAGGGGCAGTAGACGGGGAATGGCTTCCCGGGCGCGTACATGAAGAGGCCGCTCTTCCCGCAGAGGCCGCACGTCCGCTTGTGGAGATTCCGCTCGTTGCGGATCGCGTAGCGGCGTTGCTGGCGGCAGGAAGGGCAGTGCGTCGGAGGAGGCAGTTGTTCCTTCTTTCCGCTGAAGACGGGAGAGATGCGCTCGAAGTAGGCGAGGTCGGATGAAGTGACCTCGAAGGTTTCCCCGCACTGATGGCAGGAGCGTTGCATTGGGGGAAGTATAGCCCAGCGAAAGCTCCAAGCCCCAAAACCCGAATCCCAATCTGTGATTCCGAAGTCGTCCTTGGGATTTGGGGCTTGGGATTTGGGATTTGGGATTTCTCAATACACCTCTTTCAAGTAGCACTCCTCACACAGGACTTTCTCCGGTCTCTCCGGCGCGTAGCTCGTAGCTATTGGCTTGTGACAATTGGCACACTTCCGTTCCCAGAGCTTTCGCGGATTGCGCAGCGCCATCCTCCGGCGGTGCCGTTCGTCGGGATGCTGATGCGGGATCGGGAGACCGTGCTCCCGGTAAAAGTCCAGCTCCTGTTTCACGATCTTGAAGGGGCGCTTCGTCTCCTCGCACTCGATCGCCCACTCCAGGATGTCATCCGGGACATCGGCGATGTTTGCCGGAAGCTTCTTCGCGGGGATCACCTTCTTCACGTCCGGCAGGGATTCCTCTCTTTCTCGCCACGCCCACCCGCGTTTCCGCGTTTCCGCTTCAGAGAGCGGGAAGTACTGCATGTTCGTCGTCTCGTTGTAGGCGAAGGGAGCGACCTCCGGCGGGAAGAATTCCCCCCACTCGCCCGTTTTCCGCATGTGCGCGATGATCTTCGGCACGAGGGTTTCGTACTCATCCTTCGTGTACTGCTTGTTGAGAATGCAGTTGCGATTTTGTCTCGCTCCGACGCAGCCGAAGAGGTCCTGCGACGTCTGCGCGATGTCGCAGTAGAGGAGGTTTTTGCCCGTCCAAGAGCCGTGCGTGAAGAGCGCATTGTAGGAGCCGTACCCGATGCTCAGACCTTCGTAGGCGAGCTCGCCCTCCGTGGCGTGGCAGACGTCCATGACGTCCTTGAGCTTGAATCCCGTGAGCACGTAGCGGCAGTCCTCGGCGTAGGAGAGGTCGAAGCAGTGGTGGAGATTGCGCGAGTTCTTCAGGAAGTCGCCCGTGACGTTCTCACAGTTCACGAGGGAGGCGCAGCGATGGAGCGCAGCCCGATCGAGCTTTTCGAATTCCTCCCGGAGTGCCGGAAGTTCTCCCTTTCCGAGACGTTCGAGGAGGAGCTTCTCCTCCCGCTCGAACTCCGCCGGCGGGACTTCTTTGTTGCGCACGTGGTTCTTCTTGTTGCGAAGATTCGTGCAGAGGATGCAGCGAGAGCAGCCCCTGCAGTCGCTGAGGAACCAGCTCTCCGAGCAGTTGCTGCAGTCCCGGGAGAAGGAGAGACCATGGCATTTCTCCACGTCCGTGACGTCGTAGCAGTAGCGCGATTCGAAGCAGTTGAAGGTGTCCACGCACCCGATGCACTTCACGAGCTCCGTCCCGTAGAGGCAGTCTTCGTTGTACTCCATGGCGAAGACGAGGTAGCAATTCTTGTTGTATCCGCCGAGGTTCACGAACTCGGAATTCTCGTTTGAGACGACGTTGAGCGCGAGGCGCGGAACCTGGAGCTGCAGAGCGCGGAACTGCGAGAAGAACGGCTTCTGGAAGTCAAACGGCCGGCCGAATGCGAGCGGGTTCCACTTGTCCGACCACCAGCATTCCGTGCAGTAGACCGGGAAGGCGGCATGCTCGGGGTAGATCGCGATGATGCTCTTCTTGCAGAGATCGCACGACCGCCGGTAGAGCGTCCGCTCGTTGCGCCAGAAGAGGCGGCGCTGCTGACGGCAGTCGGGGCAGAGGGTTGGAAGAGGAATCGCCTGCTTCTTCCCCCCGAAGGACGGGGAGAGCTTCTCGAGGAGATCGAGATCTTCCGGGGAGATGTCGAATGCCGATGAGCACTGTCTGCACGTGTGTCCTGTGGTGGGCATCAGGAACACTCTACGTTGAAGTATGCCGGGCGCAATTCCCGGACGCGGAATTCCGGTTTTGCTCTTCTGGAAGGGCTTCCGACGAATGCCGTCTTCACAGGGAGTTGTGAATATCAGGCTCCGACTCCCTTCTCCCACATCATTTCGAATTGCTTGCGATAGAGATCTGCCAATTCCGGCTGTCGGATCACGATGACGCGCGGATTCTTCTCGTCACAGACGAAGTGGCTGACGTGCGCGTCGGCGAAGGCGAGGTAATCCCTCTTCACCGGGATGTCGTCGACGAGGCGGGTCGTCCGCAATTCCCGGGAATCTCTCTTCGCGAAGATCTCCGCTTCGGGCGTGTGAGGGTTGAAGATGCGGCAGTAGATGCCCCGACTCAGGCGCTTTCGTCGGAAGGCCAATTCTTCCGGCGCTTCATCGGACATGCCCGCCACCTTCCAGTAATTCGCCATGTTGCCGATATGCAGGTATTCATCCGTGCAGCAGTCCGGAAGTTTCAAGTACTCCTCCCGGAATGCATCGAGCCCCTCGCGGATTTCCACGGGCTCCCCGTCGTCGTCCGTTTCGCCGTTCACATCGAGGTAGGGGAGCAGCGAATCCAGGTTCGCGAGGGCAAGCTGGAGTTTGCGGAGCGTCCGTTGCTCTCGGTCCAGCTTCGCGATCAGCGTCGAGAGCGTGAGTGGCGCGTACACGGATGCCTTCCGGTTGATCTTCATGGCGGAAACGAGGCCGCGCTCCTGCAACCGCTTCATCGTGCGGTAGGCGGTCATCACGTTGAGGCCGCTCTTCCCGATCAGCTCCGACATCGAGGCTCGCTGCAGCTTGAGCAGGTGCAGGTACAGGCAAATCTCCTCCTCGCGGAGGCCGGCGAGCCGGAGGAGATCGCGGATGCGCTGTCGCATGGGAAGAATAGTATACAGGAGTACATCCTTCATGTGAAAAGCCTACCGTTCGCCGTTTCGCCCGCGCGAGATATGCAGCCGCTGCGTGCGGTTCCGTGTCGGGAGTGGTTTCTTGGTGGCGGAAATCTGCTTCGACAGGCAGGCGCCGTTGCTGCAGTCGTACTGGCAGGAGACGATCACTTTCTGCACGTAGCTGCGGGAGAGGCAGCGATACTCGATGAGGTGCCCTCGCCCGCATACGTCGGTGAATTCCCTCACCGCGCCCGCATCATCCCATCCCTTTGCGGTCCCGCGCACGGCATAGTCCAGGCCTCCGTCGGAGTCGGTGCAGACGAAGGCGCCCGATGCTGAGGATGACGACGACGAAGAGACGGTGCTGTCGGCGAGGGCGCTCGACAGGGGGAGGGCAATGACGAGGAGGAGGATGGATGGGATGCGGAACACAGGATGAGTATAGACATACTCGACGTCGCTGGCCCCTCATGATCCCTTGTCAGACGCAATTCTTGGGATCCCCATTCAATACACCTCCTTCAGATAGCACCCTTCGCTTTGCACTTCACTGCGTTCAGTGCAGGCTCAGGGCGAGCTCCTCGTCGTATCAATAGACTTCCTTTAGGTAGCAGGATTCGCACAAGACTTTCTCCGGTCTCTCCGGATCGAACGTCGTTTCTATCTCCTTTCCACAGGAAGAACACGGACGCCTGCAGAGCCTGCGCGGCGGTCTTCTCGTCATGCGGTCGGCCTGCCGTTCCTCGGGATGGAGGTGCGGAAGCGGAATGTCATGTGCCCGGTAGAAGGCCAGTTCCTGCTTCACGATGCGGAAGGGCCTCTTCGATTGTTCCGATGTGATCGCCCAGTTGAGCACGTCATCCGGGATCTCGCCGATCGTTTCGGGGAGCTTTCCGGCAGGAATCACCTGCTTCACGTCCGGCATCTCGTCTTTCTCCTCGTGCCACGGGTACCCGCGTTTGGTTGCGTCTTCCTTCGTCAGGGGGAAGTACTCCATCGCGATCGATTCGTTGTACGCGAAAGAGCACATGCTCTTCGGGAAGAATTCCCCGTACTCGCCCGCTTTCCGCATGTGGGAGACGAGCCGTGCCTTGAGCATCTCGTACTCTTCCTTCACGTACTGCTTGTTCAGGATGCAGTGCTGCTTCTTCTTGAGCCCCACGCAGCCGAAGCAATCTTTGCAGCCTGTACAGCTGTCCATGTACTCGCAATCGCTCATGTTCGTCGTGCACATGGTGGAGAATTTCAGGTTGAAGCCGTTATTGCCGCATGCGCCGCACTGGTAGAACCGCTCCACGTTGTCGCCCCAGAACGTGTAATCCATGCTCGACTTCACGCCCATCGACACGCGCTGGCAGTAGCGGCAGTCCTCCAGATCCTTGGCGTCCATGCAGTGGAAGGAGTTCTTGGTGTTGTTGATGTGGTCGCCGCTTGAGTGCTCGTTCTGCTCGCCCCAGATGCCGCGTTGCGGTTGGAGAGCGAAGAACGCGGTACACTGCTCGCGGAGCTTCTTTCGACCCTCGTTCGAGCCGAGCTTCAAGTCCCTTTTCCGGCGCTCGTACTCCTCCTTCGTGAGCTGCTCGTTGAAAATCATGTGCCGCTTCTGTCGCTGGTTGATGCAGCCGATGCACTCGGAGCATCCGATGCAGTCGCGCAGGAAGAAGCTCGAGGAACAGTTCCTGCAGTCCTGGCACGAGACGACGGAGTGGCACTCGATGCAGTCGAGACAATCGTAGAGAATCTCGCACTGGTGGCAGTTGAAGCTGTCGACGGCGTCCTTGCAGTGGTAGACGCGGTTGCTGTACAGGCAGTCCTCGTCGTAGTCGGCTTCGGCAATGAGGTAGCAGTTCTTCGAGAACCCCGCGTTGTTCACGTAGTCAGAGTTGAACATCGTGCCCATGATGATGAAGCGCGCCTGGTGCGGGACGACGTTGCGCAGATGCGCGTACTGTTCGAAGAATGGCTTCGAGAAGTCAATGTCACGACCGTACATCACGCCGTCCCACCCGTCGCCCCACCACGCCTCGGGGCTGTAGACCGGGAAGGGGTGATCCGTGTGGAACTGCGACAGGATCCGTTCACCCGTCAGGTCACACTTCCTCCAGTAGAGCTTGCGGGAGTTACGTTCGCAGAGGCGCCGCCGCAGCCGACACTCGGGGCAGGAGCGGGGCGGAGGGATGTCAAAGTCTTTGTAGAAGGTTTCGTCTTCTTTGAAGATCTCGAAGCTCTGGCCACATTCGGGGCAGGATTTCTGCATTGGAAGGAGTATAGCGCAAGCGTGTCACGTTGAACCCTTCGGCAGGCTCAGGACAAGCTCCGTCGAAACGCGATACGCGTGTCTACCCTTCGACTACGCTCAGGGTGACACGCTAATATACCTCCTTCAAATAACAGCCTTCGCACAAGACCCTTTCCGGTCTCTCCGGACTATACGTCGTCTGCATCTCTGTCCCGCACTCCTGGCATTTCCTCGTCCAGAGATGTCGGGGATTGCGCAGGGCGAAGCGCGCGCGTTGGCGTTCCGGGAAGCAGGTGCGCGGGAGGGGGAGCTTCATCTCACGGTGAAATTGCATCTCCTGCGGGATGATCTTGAAGAATTTTCCGGTCGCTTCGCACCGCAGAATGGAGGAGCAGAGGGAATCATCGGCGTCGCGAATATCCTCCGGAATGCTGACGACAGGTCCGAGGTAGCTCTGGTCCTGTTCCTCCTCCTCAGGTTTCCAGCGCCACCCCTTCGCGCGGGCCTGCTCTTCCGTCAGCGGGAAATATTCCTGTGCGATGGTTTCGTTGTACCCGAACGGACTCAATTCCCTGGGGAAGAAGCGCCCCCACTCATCCGTCTTTCGCATGTGCGCGATGAGTTGCGGGAGCAGCGCTTCATACTCTTCCTTCGCGTATTGCTTGTTCAGGATGCAGTACCGCTTCTTCTTCAGGCTCACGCAGCCGAAGCAATCCTTGCAGCCGTGGCAGGTGTCGCAGTAGGAGAGATCGGCATTGTCGTTCTGGCAGGAGTGGCAGCAGATGAGACGGGTGTTTGGGCCGATCGTGAGGCAGTTGAAGCACAGTTCCGCGCGTGCCCCGGCGTTGATGCCGCAGAAGTTACAATCGATGCTGTCGGTGAAGCTGTCGGCAGTGGCGCTGTACAGGCAGTCTTCGCAATTCTTCAGGTCGTATCCTCCGACGATATTCCTGCAGTTGTAGAGATAATCTCCGGTGACATGCTCGCAGTTGAAGCCGTGGTAGTTCTTCACGATTTCCTTCCCGATGAGCGCCTGCACCCGTTCCTTCGCCACAGCGACGGTCCGGATGTTGCCCGTGTTCAGGGAGGCGATCTTCGCCGCGTACTCCTCCTTGGTGTGCGGAACATTGAAGATGTGGTACTGCTTGTCCCGGAGCCCCACGCAGCCGAAGCAGTCGCGGCATCCCACGCAGTGCACGAGGAACATCGAGGAGGTGCAATTGTCGCAGTCGCGCGAGAAGGAGAGGGAGTGGCACTGGACGCAGTCCACGCACTCGTAGCAGTACTGAGAGCGGTAGGTGTAGAGGCAGTCGTAGCAGTTACTGGATTGCCAGACGATGTGGCCGTACATGCAGTCTTCGTTCCCCACGTTCCCGAACACGAGGTAGCAATTTCGGCTGCCGTTGGACATGTTGCAGTAGTCGCAGTTCTCGCAGTTCACGTTCATGAAGGCGATGCGCGGGACCGTGCGATGGAGGACGGCGAGTTGTTCGAAGAACGGATGTGAGAAATCGGGATCAATGCCGTACGAGAGTCCGTCCCACCGATCACTCCACCACTCGTGGATGCCGTAGACGGGGAACGGAACATTCTTGTCGTACACAGAAATGATCTTCTTTCCCGAGAGCGAGCATTCCCGGTGCCGGAGATTGAAGAAATTTCGGAACATGAGCCGCTGCTGGCAGCGGCAATCAGGACATTCCAACGGCTCCGGAACACCCAGTGTTTCATAGAGCTCCAGTTCCTTGGGAACCAATGAGAATGGGGCCGAACACTGTTTGCAGGAAGGCATTTATGGTGAGCGAAGTCGAACCATCAGTAGACGGAAGCGAGATAACACTCTTCGCAGTAGACTGTTTCCGGTCGCTCCGGCGCATAGCTCGTCTCGATCGGCTTCTTGCACTTCGCACATTCCCGGTTCCAGAGCTTGCGGGGATTGCGCAGCGCCATGCGCTCACGGTGGCGCTGGTCGTGGCATTTGCGTGGGATGGGGATCCCTATCTCATGGTAGAATTTCAATTCCTGGGGAATGATCTTGAATGGCTTCCCGGACACTTCACATGTGAGGATGGCGCGTGTGATGTCATCCTTCACTTCATCGATGGCATCGGGAACCTTCACGGGCGGGCCGAGGTACTGCTTCTCTTCCTCCTCAGCCTCTTTCCACGTCCATCCTTTCCGCTGCGCTTCACTCTTCTCGAGCGGGAAGTATTCCTGCGCAACGGTTTCGTTGTAGGCGAAAGGTGAGAGAGAGATTGGGAAGAATCGCCCCCACTCGCCGGTTTCCTGCATGTGTTCGATGTGCTTCGCGACAAGCCGCTCGTACTCATCTTTCGTATACTGCACGTTGAAGATGCAGTATCGGTGGTTCTTCAGTGACACGCAGCCGAAACAGTCGTGGGAGCGGTAGCAGTTGAAGCAGTAGAGCATGTTCGAGCAGTTGGTGCGGCAGGCGAAGCAGAATGCGACGTTGTACACGTCGAAGCCGATGGTGCCGGAGAGGTAAATGCGCTCGATGCCCTCGCCGAAGGAGGAGACGTCGCTGCAGCTCTTGGCTTTGTACAGTGCATCGGAGTAGGCGATGTCCTCCGCTTCTCCGATGTCGTAGGAGCCGCGGCAACGCTGGACGTGTTTGAGGTAATCGCCAGCCGCATCAATTGCATCCACCGCATGCCGGAATTTCTGGGGGAACCCAAGGGCGAATGGGCGAAATTCGGATCGGCGTTTCTCCACGACACTACGGGAGCGCAAGGTCGCGAAGACACGCTCGAATTCTTGCTTGGAGACAGGATGGTTCTTGATGCAGTACTCCTTCTGTACGAGGTTGTTACAGAGGAGGCAGTGCTTGCAGCCGGTACAGTTCTCCAGGAATGCGCTCTCGCTGCAATTGTCGCAGTTTTCGGCGTAGAGCAGGCGGTAGCACCTGGAACAGTCCACACATTCGTAGCACAGCTCAGAGTGCTGGACGTACGAACAGTCGATGCAACGGAGGTTGTGCTTCATGACGTTCGCGTAGTAGCACTCCTCACTCGCATCCGAATCGAACATCATGTAGCAGTTCTTGTTATTCGAGGCATAGTTCACATAGGTGCAGTTCTGCTCCTCGGCATCCGGGCTGGCGCTGAGCGAGAAGACGGGAGTCGTTCGGATGAGGGCGTCGAACTGGCCGAAGAATGGTTTCCCGAAGTCGAAGGGGCGCCCGAACGCGAGCGGGTCGTAGGCGTCCGACCACCAATGTGTGCGATCATAGACCGCATAAGGCTTGTCGGCGGAATAATTGGAAATGATCTGCCGTTCGGTCGCCGAGCACTTGCGGTGGTGGAGCGAGCGTTCATTACGGAAGGAGAGGCGGTGACGCCTGCGGCAATCCGGGCACTCGGTCGGCGGAGGAATATCGAAGCGCTTTCCGTCGAATGTCGGCGACATCGCTTCGTAGAACGCGAGGTCGTCCTTCGTGATTTCATACGGGGCCGAGCATTGGCGACAGGTCTTCTGCATCAGTACACGGAAGTGAGGTAACACTCTTCACAGTACACAATTTCCGGTCGTTCCGGCGCGTAGCTCGTCGCAATCGGCTTCTTGCACTTGGCACAATTTCGATTCCAGAGCTTCCGCGGATTTCGCAGTGCCATGCGCTCTTTATGGCGTTGGTCAGGACACTTCCTGGGGACCGGGATACCCATCTCGCGGTAGAATTTCAGCTCTTGCGGGATGATCTTGTAGGGGCGTCCGGTGATCTCGCAGCGGAGAATCTGCTTCGTGATGTCGTCAGACACTTCGCCGATATCCACCGGAGGAACGGAATCAGGACCAAGGTATTGCTTCTGAACTTCGGGCTCATCCCGCCACTTCCAGTCGCGTTCCCGTACCTCCTCCTTCGTCAGCGGTGTTGTCTCGGATGCCGTTGTTTCGTTGTAGCCGAACGGCGAGAGGCGAACGGGAAAGAATTCCCCCCACTCGCCCGTCGTTCGCATGTGCGTGATGATCTTCGGAACGAGCGCTTCGTACTCCTCTTTCGTGTACTGCACATTGAAGATGCAGTACTTCCGGTGCTTCAGGCTCACGCAGCCGAAGCAATGCTCGCAATGGAAGCAGAGACTGCAGTAGAGGAGATTCTTATCGAACCAGCAAATGTCGTTGAAACAGTGCATGTAGTTCGCCTCACTGCCTGCCGATTCATAGACGAGCTCCGAGTGATCGTCGTTGTTCACGTCCATGCAGTCCTTCTCCTCCGTGGCGTTCGCCAGGTACCTGCAGTCGTGCAATCCCATCACTTCGTAGCACACGCGTGCGTTCTTGGAATTGATGATCGCGTTTCCCGTGCAATCCTCGGCGTTGATGGAATCCATGTACTTGTGCGGCACGCGACGCTTCTGCTCGTCGAAATTCCGACGGGTCGCGGCAAGGTCCTTCCGCAGTGTCCGGACCAGTTGCGCATACTCTTCCTTGGAGACCTGCTTGTTCCCGACGCGGTACTCCGCGTTCTGCAGGTTGTAGCAGGCGAAGCAGTTCCTGCATCCGCGGAGGTTGTATCCCAGGAAACAGTCCGAACAATTGTTGCAGTTCTGGAGGTACTGGCAGTGGTAGCAATGGTCCGAATTGATCACCTCGTAGCAGAGCTCGCAATGCTCCACGTTCGAGCAATCGCACACGTTCTTCGCGAAGAGGACGCGATTCGTATAGATGCAATTCTCGCATTCCATGGTCGTGAACCCCAGGTAGCTGTCTTTGTTGTGCAGCGAGAAATTGCAGTACTCGCTATTCAGGTGCTCCTTGTTGATGAGGCTGATGCGTGGCGTGGCGACGAAGAGCTCCGCGAACTGGTCGAAGAACGGCCGTGAGAAATCGAACGGGCGGCCGGTGTCGAGCGGATCCCACTTGTCGCTCCAGAACACGTCTTGGTCGTAGACTTTCTGCGCCTTGTCGGACGCGTACATCGAAATGATCTGCTTTCCCGAGAAATCGCACTTGCGATGATACAGGTTCCGCTCATTGCGCCACGAGAGCCTCCGCTGCTGCCGGCAATCCGGGCAGAGTTTCGGTGGCGGAATCAGCTCCTTCTTCCCCGCGAACACCGGCGAGACCTTTTCGAGGAACGCGAGGTCGTCTGAGGTGATCTCGAACGGGGCCGAACATTGCTTGCAGGTTGGCATCAATAGACGGAAGCCAAGTAGCATTCCTCGCAGAAGACCTTCTCCGTTCTTTCCGGTGCGTAACTCGTCACGATGGCTTTTTGGCAGTTGGCACACGTTCTCTCCCAGAGTTTGCGCTGATGCCTGCGCTGAATCCGCAGCCGATGCCGCTCCTCGGGATGATGGCGAGGAAGCGGGAGGTTCAGCGAACGATGGAATTCCAGTTCCTTCTTCACGATCCTGTACGGCCGTTTGGTCGTCGCGCAGCGAATCGCCCAGTTGAGGACATCGTCCGGGATGTCGGTGACCTTCTCAGGCAGGTCCTTCGCGCTGATCACCTTCTTCACGTCGGGAACCTCATCGCCCGTCTTCCATCGGTAGCCCAAGGCCTTTGCCTCCTTTTCCGTGAGCGGGAACCAGTCCTTTGCCATCGTTTCGTTGTACGCAAAGGGCGAGAGTGAGGCGGGGAAGAAGTGCCCCCACGTTCCTTCCCGCTTCATATCCTCGACGATGCGCCCGGAAATCCGGCGGTACTCATCCTCGGAATACTCACGGTTGAGGATGCAGCGCTTCTTCAATTGCAACGAGATGCAGCCGAAGCAATCGTGGCAGGAGAAGCAGGACTGGCAGGAACGAAGTCCGCTCCCGTGCCAGCAGGCGTTGCATGCGATGCAATCCGTGAGCCCTTGGCAGCCGATGGTCTGATACACGCGCTCGCTTCGGTCGTACCCCATGTAGTCCATGTCCATCGCATGGAACGTGTTATCCGTCTGCACGGTGTACGCGCAGTCTTCACTGTCGGCGCAGAAGAAGCTCCGACGCATGTTCTTGCAGTTCGTCATGGTATTTCCCTCGCAGCTTTCGCAGGCGACCTGCATGAGCGCACGGACGGGGAAGCGCTTCGGCAGTTCTTCCAGATAGATGCGCTTGGCTTCGGCAAGACCGCTCCAGGTATCGAGCCTCGCTTCGCGCACCTTCCGGCGGTACTCCGCTTCAGCGTACTGTTGATTGAAGATGTAAAATTTCTTCTGGCGGAGGTTCGCGCAAAAGAGACAATCCGTGCAGCCCTTCAGGTCACGCGAGAAGGAGCAATCCGCGCAGTCTTCGCAGCGGTCGAGGAAGAGCGAGCGGTGGCAATTCTTGGAGAAGAGGCATTCGTAGAGGAGCTCGCTGCCGTAGAGCCAGAGGCAGTCGATGCAGTCACGGTTCTTCGTCGAGTATGCGCCGTACAGGCAGTCTTCCTCGTAGTGGCTTCCGAAAGTCAGGTAGCAGTTCTTGTTCGCGAAGGAGTAGTTGCTGTACTCGCTATTCTCCGTCTGCTTGTTGATGATGGAGAGGCGCGGGGTGCGCATGAGGAGTTCCTTCATCTGCTCGAAGAAAGGGGCGCCCTCGCGGTACGGTTGTCCGAACGAAAGTGGATCCCATCGATCCGAGAAGAAACAATCGTGGCAGTAGACGGGGAAGGGGGCATCCGGCCCGTACATCGAAACGATCTGTTTCTTGCAGAGGCTGCAGGCTCGTTTGCTGAGACTCCGTTCGTTGCGATGCGAGCAGCGAAGCAGCGAGCGACAGTCGGGACAGAGTTGCGGTTCCGGAAGGCCGAGTTCGGCATAGAACGCGAGGTCCTGCGCCGTATGGCCGAAGGAGGCACGACACTGGAGGCAGGACTGCACAGGAGGGAAGTGTAGCGCATTTGCCGGTGCCTAATTATCTTCACGCGGTGGCGGTCTCTATTCCAGGAACTTGTGCTTCAGGTTCATCACGTCCCGGTACGGGACGGCGCCGACCAGTTTGCCGTGTTCGTCCGTGACGGGGATGGCGCGGAAATCGTAGCGGGAGAAGTCCTCCAGAGCTTCGGTGAGGGAACTTCCGGGGTGGAGGGTGATGACGTTGTCGATCATCACGTCCTTCATGATTTTGTGGGTATCGGATTGCAGGAGCTCCTTCAGATCGAGGACGCCGACGAGACGATCTTCTGCATCCGTCACATAGAGGTACATGATGACGGTCGCGCCCTTCGCCGCTCCGTTGAAATACTCCCGAGCGGCCGCGACGGTCTGGTCCTGCCGCACACGGAGGATCTTCGTCGTCGCGAAGTTGGCGATGCGCTGTTCCTGACGGTTCAAAATTCCTTCGATCTTCTTTGCGTGCCGGGGGTTTTCGCCACGCAGCACCTTGAGGATCTCACGCGTTTCGGAATGCGGCAGTACCGAGAGAACATCCGCTGCCTGTCCCGGTGTCATCGAGGTGAGGAGCTGCGCCACGCGTTCCTTCTTGAGGGCGGGAACGAGGTCGCGCTGCACGGTGGGGTCCGCCTCTTCCAGCGTCTCGGAGGCGCGGGCGGGTTCCAGCTCGTTGAAGATGGCGACGCGCTGCCCGCTGTCCAGCTCCTCCAGGATGTCCGCGAGGTCGGCGGGGTGCATCTCCGCGAGTGTCTCCTTGAGGACCTTCAGCTTCACGTTGCCATGGAAGCTGCTGATGTCCTGCGGGAGCGCCTGAATGAGGTGCCACGGGATTTTCTCGTCGCGCTTCTCGCGCCGGAAGCTGTAGGCGAACTTCGCGAACCAGCGCGGTCCGATGCGCCGCATGAGGCGGTAGCGGCTGATATTCACATCGGTGACGAGGAGCTTATTGTCCTTCGCGAGCATCTTCACGTCGTAGACCACCTCGATCTCCCGGTCCTCGATATCGATCACCTTCTTGTCCAGGATGTGGTCCCGAAGCAGGATCGCATGCTCCGCCAGTGCGGTTTCGTACGGTTTCACGTCCTCCACGGACACGACGATTTCGCCGCGCTTCAGCACCTTCACCTTCTCCCAGGGGATCAGGAGGGACGGACGACCGAGGGAACGGCGAATGCAGAGGGCCGTGACCTCCGGCGAGGCATCTCCATGCTCCACGATGACGAAATCCGCCAGCCTGCCGACCGTCTTCCCGTGCGCGCTGACCGCAGAACCGAGGAGATCGGTGAGGTAGTAGATCTGGCCGGGAGCGGCAGGGGCGGAGACATTCATGCGAGTGCCAGAGTGATGAATTTTACCAGGAAGATCCCAAGGAGGACGAGGAGGTAAAGGAAGAGCGCGCCGAGCGCAAAACGCACCGTGCGGGTTTGCCGGATGCGGGGGTGCGCGTACTTGCGGTTGATTTCCCGGAATGCCGCAAACCGCAACCTGAAGAAGTATCGGATGCGTCCGCGCGATGAGGGTGACATGGGAGCCATGGATCAGCCGAAGAGGTGCGGGAAGACGACGCTGATGCTGTAGAGCGTGGAGAGCACGATGATGGAAACGACGATCGTCGTGCCGATCACATTCTGCCACAACGTGTTGCGGAATCTTCCCATGATGGATTCCTCGTTGAGCAGGAGGAGGAGGAAGAGGAGGGAAGCGGAGAGGAGGGTGGTGGCGACGACCTGCACGAAGAGCGTGATGAGGACCAGCGGCGCTCCGGGGATGAGGACCACGCCACCGGCAGTGAGGATCATGAGGAAGTAGAAGGCGTAGAACCACGGTGCTTCCCGGACGTTCTGATTGAGCGAGTGCGCCCAGCCGAAAACCTCACCGAAGGCCCAGGAAGTCGCGAGCGAGATGCAGATGGCGCCGAGGAAGCCCGCGTTGAAGAGGCCGATGGCGAGGAGTGAGCCCAGCGTGTGATTCACACCCATGAGCATCCGTGCCGCCTCATCCGCGCTGCCGACGGTGCTGCCCCGGAGGAGTGTTCCCGTGAGGATGACGCAGAACAATGCGATGAAGATGGTGAACACAGCCCCCACGGCCGTATCCAGTTTCTCCCACGGAATGTCCTTCTCCTGCAGGCCCTTGTCCACGACCGAGCTCTGCTGGAAGAAGATCATCCACGGCGCGATCGTCGTGCCGATGTTGGCCATGAGGAAGAAGAAGAGATCGCTCGAGGCGCCACCGGGAAGGCTCGGGATCACGCTGCCATGCAGGACCTGGCTCCAGTCCGGATGGACGAGGAACGCGGCGGGGATGTAAATGATGTTCAGGGCACAGAAGAGCATGGCGATCTTCTCCCACGTCCAGTAGCGCCCCTGCAGCACCATGAAGGCCATGATGGCGCACACGGCGAGGACGGTGAAGAGCCGCGGCACCCCGAAGATCGAGAGCGCGGCCGTCATGCCGATGAACTCCGTGACGAGGGTGAGCCAGTCGGTGAGGACCAGATCGGCGAGCGAGAACCAGCCCCAGAAGGGCCCGAACGCGTCGAAGATGGATTCCGCGTGTCCGCGTTTCGTCACCGCGCCGAGCCGGACGGTCATCTCCTGCACCACGAAGGCCAGCGGACCGAGGAGGATCAGGAACCACAGGAGACTGTAGCCGTACCGCGCGCCTGTCGCCGAGTACGTGGTGATCCCGCCCGCGTCATTATCCGCCACCATCACGATGATTCCCGGTCCCGCGATGAGCAGGAACAGGCGAAGGAACTTCACCGCGCGCCGAAACTTGTAGTAGAGCTTCGAGAGGATGTTCATGGAAGCTGCGTAAGCGGAATTTGGGAAACCCTAGCCCCGTTTCGCGCGTGTTGGCAAGCGAAAAAGAGTTGTTGTCAAATAGAAACCGACGCAGGTCGCCCTTCGACCACGCTCAGAGTGACATTGCTCACTCGTACCGCAGCGCCTCGATCGGCCGCAGCTTCGCCGCCTGCCATGCGGGCAGCATGCCGAAGAACACGCCGACGCACACGGAGAAGCCGAAGGCGAGGAAGACGGAGTAGGTGGCGATGGAGGCATCGATGCCGAAGTAGGTGCTGACGATCCATGAACCGGCGACGCTGCAGGCGATGCCGATGCAGCCGCCGAGGATGCTCAGGACGGTGGATTCCACGAGGAACTGGAGCATGATGTCGCGCTTCTTTGCGCCGATGGCCTTGCGGATGCCGATCTCGCGGGTCCGTTCCGTCACGGACACGAGCATGATGTTCATCACGCCGATGCCTCCGACGAGGAGCGAGATGGCCGCGATGCCGCCGAGGAGGTAAGTGAATGTGCTCGTGACTTCATTGAGTGTCTCCACGGCATCGGCCTGGTTCAGAACGGAAAAGTCTTGTTTCGACGTGTCGGTGATTCCGTGCTCGTTGAGAAGGACCGCCGTGATGAGTTCCTGAACGTAGGCCATGTCGTCCGCGTTGGCGACCGATACCGAAATGGAGGAGAGCGTCTCCGTTCCCGTGATGCGTTTCTGCATCGTGGTGAGCGGGATGAAGACCACATCGTCCGAGTTGGACATTCCACCCGACGATCCCTTGGATTCCATGACACCGATGACCGTGAAGATGATGTTGCCGATGCGGATGTCATCCCCGATGGGATCGGGATCGTCCGGGAAGAGGGTCGAGAGGGTATCCGGACCCAGCACTGCCACGCGATCCGCATTCTTCAGGTACTCCTCTGTGATGAAACTGCCGTAGGAGAGCGGCGCATTGCGGACGGTGGTGTAGGAGGGCACGGTACCGACGATTTTCGTGTTCGAATTCTGATTGCCGCGAATCACCTGCTTGCGGCTGCTCAGTTCCGGTTCGAGCGTCACGCCCGTGACGTTTGCGGAGATGGCATCCGCATCCGATTGGTTCAGCGTCTCAGTCGACCCGCCTCCCATGAAGCGCACGTTCGTCTGGCTCGTGCTGCCGGGGGAGACGGTGAGGAGATTGGTGCCGAGATTCTGGATGCGCGATGTGACGGAACGCTGTGTTCCTTGTCCGATAGCGACGAGTAAGACGACGGAAGAGACGCCGATGATGATGCCGAGCATCGTGAGACCGGAACGCATTTTATTGCTTCCAATCGCTCCCAGCGCGTTGCGGATGTTCTCGAAGAGGTTCATGAGCGAGTGGAGGAGGTCGGCGAATGCGGGGTGCGGCCGCGCGGAGATCCATGCTGAATCAGACCGTCCTGAATATGAATGGTGCGGTGGGCGAAGGTTGCGACGCGCGGTTCGTGCGTAACCATGACGATCGTTTTCCCGCGCTTGCTCAACCCCGTGAGGAGGGCCATGACTTCCACGCCGGTTTGCGTGTCCAGAGCTCCCGTCGGCTCGTCTGCGAGGATGATGGCGGGATCGGTGACGAGCGCCCGTGCGATGGCGACACGCTGCTGCTGTCCTCCTGAAAGTTCGTTCGGGTTGTGGGACATACGTTCGCCAAGACCCACCGTGTGGAGTGCTTCTTGAGCTTTCGTGTGTGCAGTCGCCCGGGGGATGCCCTGGTAGAGGAGCGGTTGCATCACCTGCCGCAGTGCATCCATGCGCGGCAGGAGGTTGAAGGCCTGGAATACGAAGCCGATGCGCTTGCTGCGGACGTCCGCCTGATCATTCTCGCTCAAGTTGGCAACTTCCTTGTTCTCCAGAAGGTAGGATCCTTCCGAGGGGGTGTCGAGGAGACCGATGATGTTCATGAGGGTGGATTTTCCGGAGCCGGAAGGGCCCATGATGGCGACGAATTCACCTCTCTTGATTTCGAGCGTGACGCCCCTGAGCACGACGAGACGGTCTTGCCCCAAGGGATAGGATTTGATGATGTCACGCAGGATGATCATGGGTGGTGGAAAGAAAAAGCTTCTCCTCAGGCTCCCGGAGGAGGGCCGCCTCCACCTCCGTTGAGCGTGCGCATCAGCTGCATCGAAGAGTCCTTGTTGCCGCCGGTGCTGCTCGTTGATCCGGTCGTCGTGGTCGAGGCGATATTCACGGAGGCGATGCTGTCACCTTCCGACAGACCCGAGGTGATCTCTGTGTACCTGCCGTCGGTGACGCCTGTTTCCACAACCACGGACGTTCCGTCTTCCTTCTGGACCGTTTTTGCGCTTCCTGATGTTTTCAATGCGAGGTTTGGCACGGCCAGGACGTCCTCCTTTTTCATCGTTTCGATCGTCACCGTGGTCGTCATGCCGGAGAGGATGGTGTAATTTTCCGGCGTGGTCATCCGGACTTCCACGTTGTAGGAGACGACGCTGGATGATTCGATGGGCGTCGAGTCGATCGAGTCGATGGCGCCGTCGAAGGTCTGTCCCGCGATGGCATCGTAGGAGATGGTTGCCGGCATGTCTTTGCTTACCAGCACCACATCCACCTGATCGAGCGGGATCGTGACGATGATGGAACTCTGGTTCTGTAGGACGATGGACTTCGAGCTTCCGGTGTCATCGAGGAGATTGTCACCCACCTTGTAGTCGACACTCGTGATGATGCCGTCGAAGGGGGCAGTGAGCCGGTAGTCTTCGAGCGATTTCCTCGCCTTCTGCACGGCTACTTGTTTCTGTGCATAATCATTCTGCTTCAGCTGGATATTGACGTTGGTGGTGGTCGTCGTCGCGCTCGCGGCTGCCGTTTTTGATTGGACAGTGTCCTGCTGTTCTTGCAGGTTTCCGGGTGTCTGTGTCTGGAGCACCTTGAGAGTATCTTCCGCGAGTTTCAGTGTGTTCTCCGCGCTCGTCACGGCATCCTGTTTCTGCTTCAGTGTCACGCTCGGGATGCCATCTCCGGTGGCTGCGGCGGCGAGATTGGCCTGTGCGGTTTCCACCGTACTCACGAGGGTTGCGGCTTTTGTGCGGTTGCTGCTCACGGTCGAGCGGAGGGTGGAGAGATCCGAAGGCGTGAAGCCCGACGTTCCGGTCGAGGCACCCATGAGCATCGTGTAGGTGTTCTCTCCGAGGCGGTACACGGCTTCGGCGAGACTGTGCGCATCGTCCAAGGCATCGATGAGCACAGCAGTGTCCCGTTGTGTGGCAAGGGACGTGCCGAATGTAGTGTGCATGTCATTCGCGACGTTCATGGCATCCAGGTACGCGTTTTCCACCTGCAGTTTCTTCGCTAAATCGTTGTAGAGAAGGTTGTCGATATCGATATCGTAGTTGCCCAGCTGTGGGCGGGCGGTCGCGTCGCGCGTCAGGACGCTGTAGAAGGAATCGAGGAGTTGTTCCCCCGTCGAGAGCGCGCTCTGAGCTGTCGAAGCGAGGCTCTGGAGTTCCGTGGTTGTCTGCTTCTCAAGGTCGAGCTTTGCCTGGGCCAGGGCTGATTCTTTCTCTCCGACGGCGCGCTCTGCCGCGGCGAGATCTGAGGGGAGCTTCTGCTCGGCGACGGTGAGCGCGCGTTTTGCGTCCTGCGCTGTGTTCTCAGCATCGATGATCGTTTGCTGTTTCTGCGCCTGGAGCTGTTGCATCTGCAGGGCGCTTGCAGCTGCGGAGAGCTCCGCCTGTCTGATATCCTGCAGAACGGCGGTCTGGTCCAGTTCCGCGATGATCTGGCCTTTCTTCACCGTATCCCCCTCTTTTACGTTCACCTTGGTAACCGTTCCTTTCAGGTTGAAGCTCAGATCCTGTTCGCTTGCGAACGTGACCTTTCCCGTCGCTTTGATGGAGGAAGAGATGGTGCGTTTCTCCACCTGTACATAGGACGTCGCTTGCGTGGTCGTCGTGTCGCTGCCTCCGAAGACGAAGTACCAGCCAATGCCGATCGCGAAGAGGATGCCCAGCAGGAAACTTCCTTTGCGTAGGCCGCGAAGCCGCTCTCGTAGTTTCAAGGGAACGAGATTTTGCATCCGGATGAAGACAGAGGAAATACTCATGGTTGTGTTTGGGAGGGAGACGGGTTGGGAACAGAAGAGTCGCCCATTGGCGATTGAACAGTATCGGAGTCGGAAGGGGACGGAGCCCCCATGGGGAATTCCCCTGCGTTCGGTGTGCCGCTCGGAGGCTGGTTAGTGTTTTTCAAGTCAGTGGTATTCCTCGTTCCCTGACGGTTGCCAGTGCGGTTGAAGCCGTTTCCATTTTGCTGCATATTCGGGATCTCTCCCGGTCCGGGGTGTCTCGGTCCAAAGAGGCGCATGCCTCCTCCGAGGAGAAGAAGAGCCACCAAGCCCGCGACCAATCCGAGGAGGAACGAGGAGGTGTGAATGTTCTTCCTCAAGAGGTGAAGTCTATGCATAGAATGGATGGGAAAGAATGGAGGAGAGGATTTTCTTTCAATCTAAAGAGTATACTACAGAAACGGTATTAAGACCAGATTAAGGGGTGCCCCAAGCCAAAATCCTCTCTCTTAATCCGGATCTCATCCAAGGCTTCGGGACTTGGGAATCGATGCGTTCCACGGTAGTCTTAATCTCTCCTTAACATCCGTCGATTACACTCGGGCTTCCTATGCACATCCTCCTCATTGAAGATCAGGAGAAACTGGCCTCCAACATCAAGGAGTTCCTGGAGTTGGAGCACTATGCCGTGACCGTGGCGCACGATGGGAAGGATGGCTTCGAGAAGGCCATGACGCTCGGCATCGACCTTCTCATCCTCGATATCAACCTCCCCGGCATGGACGGCTACCTCATCTGCTCGCTTCTGCGGCAGGAGAAGAAGAACATGCCGATCCTCATGCTCACCGCGCGCACGAAGCGCCAGGAAGTTATCCATGGGCTCAATATCGGCGCGGACGATTACCTTCCGAAGCCTTTCGACCTGGATGAGCTCCTCGCCCGTGTCCGCGCGCTCCTGCGGCGGCGGGAAGGGGAGAAGAATCCCATCCTCTCCACAGGAGACGTGACGCTGGATACGAACACTCGCGAGGTGCACAAGGGAAATAAGACCGTCATGCTTTCGCCCAAAGAGTTCGCACTGTTTGAGTATCTGCTTCGCCACAAGGGTGCGGCGCAGGATCGTCCGAAAATTATCGAGCACGTGTGGGGCGGACGGGATGAACTGATGTTCTCACAAACCGTGGACGTGCACGTGGCATACCTCCGGCGTAAGCTCGGGAAAGAAGTGATCAAGACCGTGCCCGGCAAGGGGTACCTCGTTCCGGCAGACTGACATGTTCAAACGCATCAGCTACCAGATTGCCCTGCAATTCACGGCATTCGTTCTCCTCTTCCTCCTCGCCAATGGGGCGATCTTCCTCGCTGCTGACCTCATCAATGCAAAGCGTCAGTCGCATTTCCGTCTGGAGCGCATTGCGGAGAACGTGGTGCGAAATCCCGGCAAGATGCCTCTCCTCTCTCCGGATCTTCCACCCATGCGGTCTCCGCGAGAAGTCCCCGGACCCATGCGCGAGCGGGTGCGGATTCTGAGTGAGACGGGACAGGTGCTCTTCGGCGGGGCGCTCTTCGGGGATTTGCCGTTCAGCGGGCATGAAGGATACGAGGAAGCGACGATTCAGAATGAGCAGTACCTGATCCTGACGCGTCTGATCGTGAATGAGAACGGCTGGAGCGAGGGGTTCGTGCAGGTGGCCGAGGTTGAGCGAATGCAAGTAGGTGATCTTCCGGAACGCATCCTTCTCTACCTCGTTGTCAGCGTTGCCGTGTCGGCGCTCACGTTCGTTGCCGGCCTGTACTTCGCGCGTCGGAGCTTGAGGCCGGCGGAGGAGTCTATGCAACGTCTGGAACAATTTACCCAGGATGCGAGCCATGAGCTCCGTACCCCGCTGGCCGCGCTCAGTTCCTCTCTCGATCTCGCCCTCAAGACCGGGAAGCACCATGAGGGCATCATTTCCGCCAAGGAAGATTTGAAGGAGGTTTCCGTCCTCGTGGAACGGCTCCTCGAGCTGGCGCGGTTGGACAAGTTCGTCCTGGCGAACGATCCGGTGGATCTTGGGGCCGTCGTCAGGGAGTCGGTCGCGAAGCTCCAGCCGGTTGCGGAAGAAAAAGGAGTCCGATTGACCACGGATGTCATGCAGGTAGTTTCTGTGAAGGGGGACGAGCTCCTCTTGCGGCAGGCGCTGAGCAATCTCCTGACCAATGCCGTGAAGTTCACGCCGCGCGACGGGATGGTCTCCGTCCGGCTCAGCCGGGATGCCCTCGCTGTGTCCGATACCGGCATCGGCATCACAGCCACGGATCTCCCGCACATCTTCGATCGTTTCTACCAAGCTGAGACGTCGCGGTCGAATGAAGGATACGGTCTTGGGCTCGCGCTCGTGAAGCGCATCACGGAGCTCCACGATTGGACGATCGGTGTTGCGAGCGAAGAGGGGAAGGGGACGACATTCACAATCTCGTTTCGCCAGCACCGGAGCGGGCACACCATTTCATAACCGGGGTAAATGGAGTGCAAAGAAAGACACAGCACGTGGTTGCCGGTAGTGCGTGTGCAGAGCCATTAATCATCCCTTAACGTCAGCTTTCTACACTGGGCATTGGTTCTCATCTCACTCTCTTTTCACCATTCCCGTATGAAGAAATTCTTCACCCTCGGAGCGGTTGCCGCCATCTCGGTGCTTGCGTTGGTCGCCCCCTTCTGTACCCCGGTTTCCGATGCCGCCTTCGATGATGCATCGTCCACGGTCCAGTCGCAGATGCACGGAGACACACCTGCCATCGCACACTTCCTCACCGAAAGCACGCAGCGACAACAAGCACTGGCGGCGGAGGAAAGTCTCCGCGCTGTCATGAAGACCGCCGTAGATTCATTCGAACGGGAGGAGCAGGCAGATACTTACCGTTCCGTCTCTGGTGAGGCTGGATTCGCAATCGTGGGGGATCGGGATGTTGAGTCGGAAGCGGAGGAGCTTGGTGGCAGTGATCCCGACAACACCATACCTGCAGAAAGCCTCGGCATGACCGAGCAAGAGCGGCAGCAGACCACACTCGGTCAATAACTATTCTTCTCTAGGAAGGGGAAGCCGCCAGGGGGGCGGCTTTTCGAAAGCTCACCTTCCGCCGGTGGAAGGATGGAGCCGCCCGCGGGATTTGAACCCGCGACCCTCGGTTTACGATACCGATGCTCTACCACTGAGCTAGGGCGGCGAAAGATCTGAGGCGTTCCACGCCGGGACAGAACGTCTTTCTCGGCTTCCCGAACGGGCCAGTAGCGTACCAAGCTCCTTTCCCTTTGTCGAATGCGTGACGGGGCTCCCGAGATCCGTTTCAATGGCTCCGCTCTCCATGCCCTCTGCCACTTCCTCCACTCTCTGGTCCGCCCTCAATATCCTCACGAAAGAGCGTTACGATGCGCTCCTGCAGGTGTACGGGAATCTGGATGATGCAGCGAAACATCTGGGAGAAGAGCTTCTCCGCGGGCTCGGGTGCCGCCAGGAGACGGTCGTGAATTCGCTCCTCTTTCTGGAGGAATTCGATGCGGATCGATACGACAGGACGCTTCAGGAGCGCGGGATCACATTCCTCGAGATCTCGGATCCCTCCTATCCAGCGCGCCTGAAAGAGATCGGCGATCCGCCGCCGTTCCTCTACACCAGAGGCGATATATCGATCCTGGATCGTCCGTGCGTCGGTATGGTAGGAACGCGGCAGATGAGTCCGTACGGACGGCTCGTTACGGATGCCTTCGTTGCGCCGTTCGTTTCCGCCGGCGTCGTCACGGTGAGTGGATTGGCCGAAGGGATCGATGCTCGTGTCGCCGAGGAAACAATGCAATCCGGCGGTAAGACGGTTGCTGTCCTCGGGCATGGACTCGGCATGATCTTCCCGAAGAAGCATGAGCAACTGGCAGAGAAGATCGTGGAGGGAGGCGGACTGCTCCTCACGGAATTCCCGCTGCATGCGGAAACGGCCAAGTTCACCTTTCCCGCACGCAACAGGATCATTGCCGGGCTCACGCTCGGAACCGTCGTCCTCGAGGCGCCGGAGGGGAGCGGTGCGATCATCACAGCGGAACTCGCCCTCGAGTACGGCCGCGATCTCTTCGTCGTCCCCGGCTCGATCTTCGATTCCAATTACGCCGGCTGCCATTCGCTCATCGCAAAAGGATCGGCGAAACTCGTCACGAAGCCTGCCGATGTCCTTCAGGAGCTTGGCATGATCATTCCCGTTGATGGCGGGATTTCCTCCTTCGTTCCGTCTTCTCCCGAGGAGGGGAAGCTCTTCTCGATCCTGACATCCATGCCACAGAACATGGACTCACTCCTGGAAAAGTCCGGAATGGAAACAGGACGCATCAATGCCGTGTTGACGATGATGGAATTGTCAGGGGGGGCGAAGAATGCGGGAAATGGTTTGTGGGTACGAGGATGAGCATCTTGGCAAGCGTCTTTGCACTCCGTCGTGCGTACAATGATGCACACCTCTGTTTCCATGATGCGACGATCCCGAACAGCATCGGCACGGAAGGAACGACCCACAGGGAATGTGATTACCCAGGGAGAGAAATTCGGACTGGTCCTTCTCCTCACGCTCTTTGCCGCGCTCGCGCCTCTGGTCTCCGTTCGGCTCGGACTCCAATTGCTGGCGACGAGCGGGCCGATGGGTGCCAAGTGGCTTGGTGGGGTTTCCAGTGACTGGAAGAACAGCAATAACTGGTATCAGAACAATATTCCCGGAGAAAATTCAGATGTCATCATTGATGTCGGCATGTATCAGCCTGTGTTGGACAGTAACCGGTCCATCAACAGTCTGACGATTCAGGCAGGGGCATGGCTCACTCTCAACGGGAAGAATCTCACCGTGAACGGGCGGCTGGCGAACTACGGGATGATCCGGATGCAGTGCAAGGAGCGGGTGGAGGCGAAGGAGTGGGGAGCCGGCGGGACGTGGGAATTCGTGAGTTTTCCGAGTGTGACGGCGGTCACCTGCCCCGTCGACGGAAGACGGCCGTACGACAATATTCTTATCAATGCCTCCAAGAAGAGTGTTTCCGCCGTTTTTGTGCTGACCGGAGCGGATCTGACCGTGAAGAAGAAATTGGCGATCGATTGGGGGACGTTCGAAACGCGCGGGCTCAATGTTTCCGTGGGGACAATGCGCAATGCAGGGGAGTTTCGCATGCGCGGGGATGAGACCGTGCAGGTGGAAACATTCAATGTGACCGGATTGGGAGGCAGTGGAGCATGGGTGATCGCGGGCAAGCCGGATGGTCATGCTGATGTCATCACACTCACGACGCGATATTTCGATAATGTCGTGTTCGATCCTGGCGACGCAGGGGAGAAATTCGTCATCGCGAACGGGACCAGAGTCCAGCGCTCCATCACAGTCAGCGGCGGCACACTCTCGGTCCTCGCGATGGCATCACTCTCAACGATTACCGGGGCGGCCTTGAATGTCCGCGCCGGTACGGTGAGAGCGGAAGGTACGGTCAGGGTCGACGGAAGCTTACGGATCCAGAAGGGAGAATTTCTCACGTCGGGGAGAGGGACGCAGGATGTCGGGACACTGGTGATGGCTGGAGGGGCATTCCGTGGCCAGACTTCGGGCACCCTTCGTGTGCGACAGAGCCTCTTCCTGCTTTCCGGATCGCTGCGTCCGCCGCCCACGCTCGTCGTGGAGGGGCATCTCTTCTTCGGCAGAGGGATATTCGATGCAGGTATGGGAACGACGGTGCTGGAGGGGAAACGGCAGAATATTTTCGGCTCACCGACGTTCCAGTCTCTGACGAAAAAGATATCGGTCGGAGATACACTGAGTCTGCAACCCGGGGCGGTTCTCACCGTGAAAGGAACGTTGACGCTGCAAGGTGGGAAAAGCGCGCCACTCGCCCTACGATCGCAATTGCCGGGAAAACAGTGGATCCTGGACGCACGGGGGAAGAAGACAATGGATTTCCTGAAGGTGACGGATGGCAAGAATGCAGGAACGACATCGCTCCCCTGCAGCGGGTGCAAGAACGGGGGGAACAACACGGGCTGGACGTTCACGCCGTGACCCTTCGACTTCGCACTTCACTTCGTTCAGTGCGAGCTCAGGGCAGTTCTCAGTTCCGGGAAAGATCTGAAGCAGCTTGCACGACGACTCCGAACGCGTCCGGCTTCAACGATGCGCCGCCGATGAGCCCGCCGTCGACATTCATCTGCGAGAGCAATTCCTTGGCATTCTTCTCATTCATGGATCCGCCGTAGAGGATCCGCACGTTTTGGTCTTTCAGGAGCGTCCGAATGAATGCGTGTATATCCTCCGCCTGTTCCGGCGTCGCTGTCTCCCCCGTTCCGATGGCCCAGACCGGTTCATATGCGATGATCGTCACTCCGTCCGGAATCGCCGTGACCTGCCGCGCAACAACATCCTTCTCTTTCCCCGCCTTACGCTCCTCCAGCGTTTCCCCGATGCAGACGACAGGGGCCATACCCAGATCAAGTGCCGCTTTCGCCTGTTCTCCGACGAACGCGTCCGATTCGCCATGGAATTTTCGCCGCTCGCTGTGGCCGCAGAGGACGTGCGTGCATCCGAGTTCTTTGAGCATCTTCATGCTCACATCGCCGGTCGCGGCGCCGTTCGGCTTCGGGTCTCCCCACTGTCCTCCGCCTTTGAGCCCCGCACGCAGACATTTCTCAAGATCGAGGAACGTCGGAAAGACAAGGACGTCGACATCTTTCTGTGGTCGGTACGGCGAATCCGGAGCGTCGAAGCCCGCGGGGGCGGGGTTCATTTTCCAGTTGCCGGCAATGAGGAAGCGCTTGGGCATGAGGGAAGGATAGCAGAGGAGGGCAGGAAAGGCAGAAAGGGCAGAAAAGGAAGGAAGGTACCAATGGACCTTTCTGCCTTTCATCACATTTCTTACGTTTCCGCCTTCATTTCTTCGCCAGTCCCTCCAATGCTTTCAGTGCCTCAACCGGAACCATCCACACGGTTGTATTGGACTGATCCGAGCTGATGTCGTTGATGCTCTGGAGTGTGCGCAGGTGCAGAGCACCGGGGACGGACGCGAGCATTTCCGCCGCCTTTGCTATGTTCGCGGCAGCGCCCACTTCACCCTCGGAATTGATGATCACAGCCTGTTTCTCGCGCTCGGCCTCCGCCACTTTGGCGATCGTTCGCTTGAGGCTCTCGGGGAGAACGATGTCCTTGAGTTCCATCGACTGGACGTCCACACCCCACGTTTCGGACACGGCGTCGACGGCTTTCTTGATATTCTCACTCACTTGCTGCTTATTGGCGAGGAGCTCATTGAGCGCCACCTCGCCGACTGCATTGCGCATGGTTGTCTGTGCCAACTGGCTGACGGCATTGAAGAAATCCTCCACCTCGATGACGGCTTTCTCCGGATTCTGCACTTTGAAGTAGATGACGGCGTTGATGCGGATGGGGATATTGTCCTTCGTGATCGCCTCCTGATCCGGCACGTCCACGGCCTTGATACGCACGTCCACCTTGATGAGCCGTTGGAACACGGGGATGAGGAGGTGCCAGCCGGGATTCCACGTCGTCGAGTACTTTCCCATCGTGAAGACGATGCCTCGCTCGTACTGGTTCACCTGACGGATGCAGGCGAAAATCAGGAGGAGAATGATGATGCCCAAGGGATAGAGGAGCGGCATGGGAAGGGGGGAATGGATAATGGACAATTGATAATTGATAATTTTCGTTTCCAAGTTTCCATGATCCATTGTCAATTATCAATTGCGTGCCATGGAAAGTACTCCCGACCCATCCGTGCTATTCTTCTGTCATGCAGCTCCCCAAGCGCGTCGTCCTCGCTTCCGATCATGCCGGCTTCACGTTGAAGGAAGAAATCAAGAAGCACCTGATCGGGAAGGGGATCGACGTGATCGACGAGGGGACGTTTTCCGAGGAATCCGTGGATTATCCGGCTGTCATTCGCAAAGGCTGCGCAGTCGTTCTGGAACAGAAGTGCCCCGGCATCATCTTCGGCGGGAGTGGCAATGGTGAGGCGATGGCCGCCAACAAAGTCCGCGGCATCCGCGCGGCCGTTGTGTACAGCGACGAAACGGCGAAGCTCGCCCGCATGCACAACGATGCGAACGTCATGAGTCTCGGGGGACGACTGACGAAGCCGGAGGATGCGAAGCGATTTGTCGATATATTCCTCACGACGGACTTCGAAGGAGGGAGACACGTGGCGCGGCTCCATGATCTGGAATCCTGACGATGGCGGTCTTCACCGTCCTCCTCGGCAAGATTGTGTGGCTCTACCTCCTCATTGTGCTCGGATGGGTGGCCGGGACGGTAGTCGGCGTGAAGCGCGAGCCCGTCGCAAATCTCCTCCTCTACACGCTCTCCCCAATCGTCGCTTTCGAGGGCGCCTCTATGGTGCCGCTTTCCGCCGCTTCATTCTCCCTGCCGTTCCTCTTCTTCGTCCTCTGCAGCGTTCTCTGCGGCGTGTTCTTCCTCGCCGCCAAGCCGCTCTGGCAGGACGGCACGCGCAACCTCGCCGCCTTCGCCTCGGCGGACGGCAACACCGGATACTTCGGCATCCCGGTGGCGCTGGCTCTTCTCGGTGAAGGTTCTCTGGGGTTCATCATCCTCGGATCGCTCGGATTTCTCCTCTACGAGAGCACGGTGGGCTTCTTCGTTCTCGCGAGAGGCAATTTCACCGTGCGGGAGAGCGTTCTCAAGCTCCTGCGTCTCCCGCTGCTCTATGCATTCATTGCGGGCATTCTCTTCCAGTTCCTGCACCTGACGATGCCGGAAGGAGCGCCGGCGGTGCTCGCGAACGTGCGCGGCGCCTACAGCGTCCTCGGCATGATGGTGATCGGTCTCGGGCTTACTGGATTGGATCTGTCCGCCGTCGATGTCCGATTGCTTTCCTTCACGAGCATCACGAAGTTTCTCGTGTGGCCGCTCATCGTCATCGGCCTGATTCGGCTGGACGACTCGTTCTTCAGATTCTTCACCGGGGACATGCACAAGGCGATGCTGCTGCTCTCTGTCGTGCCGCTCGCCGTGAACACGGTGATCCTCTCGACCGTCCTCGGCGTGCAGCCGCGCAAAGCGGCCGTTGCGGTCTTCATGAGCACGCTCCTTGCACTGTTCGTGATTCCGATCATGGCAACGTTCTTCTTCTGAGTCTTCGCCCTTCGATGCTTCGTCTTCGCTCAGCACAAGCTTCGCTCCCTTCGACTTCGCTCAGGGTGACACGCTACACTGTTCCCATGCCAAAGAAGAAAATATTCATCACCCCGTCGATCCTCTCCGCCGATCTCTCCCGCTTGCAGGAAGAGGTGGATTCCATCTCCCCGTATGCCGACTGGATCCAGGTGGACGTGATGGACGGACACTTCGTTCCCAATCTCACGTTCGGCGCGCCGGTCATGAAAGACCTCAAGACGGCGCTGCCGCTGGATGCGCATCTGATGGTCACGAATCCCGCCGACCGGGTCGATGAATTCCTCAAGGCAGGCGCGAAGAACATCACGTTCCACGCTGAGGCCGTTCTGGACACGCAGCAACGCCGGAAGCTCATCGCCGCCATCCGTGCGGGCGGGGCGACGGCGGGCATCGCCATCAATCCGGAGACGCCCGTGAGCGCCATCGAGGACGTTCTCGACACCGTGGACCTCGTCCTCGTCATGTCCGTGCGTCCGGGCTTCAGCGATCAGGCATTCATTCCCGAGGTGCTCGAGAAGGTGAAGGAGCTCCACGGCAAGAATGCGTCCCTCATGATCCAGATGGACGGCGGGATCGACGCCGAGACCGCCAAGCTCTGCCGCAAGGCGGGCGCCACCAACCTCGTCTCCGCCAGCTTCATCTTCAAGGCGCCGGACCGCGCCGCCGCCATCGCTTCCCTCCGTGGACGTGCAGCGTAAGCGTACGACAGCTCTCGCGATGTGCTCCTTCCTCGGCGGAGTGCTCCTCTACGCGTGGTTGAAGACCGGTCTTCCCCGGCAACAGATCATTCTCCGGGGGCCGCAGGGGAAGGAGATCCAGATCATGGTGGATGTGGCTGCGAAGCAGTCGGTGCAGGAACGTGGCCTCATGTTCCGCAGGGCCGTGACACGCGGAATGCTCTTTGTCTTTGAGCAGCCTCAGCAACTATCCTTCTGGATGAAGAACACGCTCGTCCCGCTCGATGTCCTCTTCTTCACCGCCGACGGTTCCTTTCTCAGTGCTGAACAGATGGTTCCTTGCCGGACCGATCCTTGCATCTCCTACCTCTCACGCGGCGCAGCGAAGTACGCGCTGGAAGAGGCGGGGGGATTTGTGGAGAGAGAGGGAATTGGAGTTGGGTGGAAGTTGATTGCGGGGAAAGAGTACTAGAGTATTGGAGTACTGGAGTATTTGGATAAGATAGAAACACCATCAGCAGTCCCGAATAATCAAATACTCAAGTAGTCGAGTACTCAGCTTTCCAGGTATTTCCTCAGATTCTTCTCGATCCTCCCCTTCACATCCGCCTCCTTCGGGATCTCGAATTTCTTCCCGGTCATCTTCTCGAAGAGGCTGATGTACTTCTCGGCGAGCATGATGCGAACGTCATCCGTGATTTCCGGGCGCTTGCCGCCGTACTCGAAGCCCTGACTCCGCAACCACAGGCGGAAAAACTCTTTGTCCAAGCTCTCCGGTTCCTCACCTTTCGCATGGCGCTGCTCATACGTTGCCGCGACCCAGTAGCGGGAGGAATCCGGCGTGTGCACTTCGTCTCCGACCGTCAGTTTCCCCTCCACATCGAAGCCCATCTCGTACTTCGTATCGACGAGGATCAGCCCGCGCTTGGCCGCGATCTCCTGCCCTCTCTTGAAGAGCGCCAAGGCCCGATCAGAGATTTCGTCCCACTGTTTCTGTGTCGCGAAGCCGCGTTTCACGATTCCTGCCGGATCAATCAGTTCGTCCTCTTCGCCTTTCGTTGTCGGTGTGAGGATCGGTGAAGAGAACTTCTGGTTCTTCACCATCCCTTCGGGCAGGACATTGCCACAGAAGTTGCGCAGGCCCTTGCTGTAATTCACCCACGCAGATGTTCCGGTCGATCCGGTTAAATACCCGCGCACCACGATCTCCACCTTGAGCATCTGCAGGTTCTTCGCCACGACGACGTTGGGATCCGGCATCGCGAGGAAGTGGGTGGGCATCACATCCTTCACTGCATCGAACCACCACGTGCTGATCTGCGTGAGGATCTGCCCCTTGAGCGGGATCGTCGTCCAATTGATATCGAAGGCGGATTGCCTGTCGGTGGCGATCAGGATCCTCCGTTCGTCATCCGGCATGTAGACGTCGCGTACCTTGCCGCTGTACTTCCTCCCGAGGAAATCGAAGTCCGTTTCGTTGAGCGTCGTCGTCAGAAAAGGGGCGAGGGGGGAGGGCATGATGGCATGATAGCGTGTCATGGTGAGCGTAGTCGAACCATGACTCCCCACTACCTTGGTCATGGCGAGCTTGCCGAGCCATCCTTCGGCAAGCTCAGGATGACTGGCGATACTTAACTATCACCCCTCGACAAGCTCGGGGATGTCTAGAATTGGAATCTTGATTCTTGGCTCTTAAGAATGCGAGATTCTCTGCTTTGCGGGGAGCGCTTTCACACAGAGAACAATGAAGAGAGCCAGGAGCAGCAGATTGCGTGCGGCCATGATCACGAAGAGGGACAGGTAGGGCGCGTTCTTGTAGAACCAATCGAGGAATTCCGTGTAGTAGAGCGGGTAGATGATTTGCGTGAGGATGAGGCTTGCGGCTGCGAACACCAAACAGACGATCCATGTCCGACGGGAGAGGGCGGGAAAGGCCACGAGTGGCAGGAGAGAGAGGAACCACCAGAGGTACTGTGGGTTGAGCACCTTCGCGAAGAGCGTGAAAGCGAAGAGGAGCAGGAGCCATGGAGCGGGTTCCGAGTACCCCTTCTTGCGGTGCGTCCAGAGGATGGCGAGGAACGTCAAACCCGTGGGGAGCATCCAGATGTTCCCGAAGAACCAGTTTCCGAAATGCGGCAGATCGGAAGTGAGGCCGTGCACGCCGTACGCCGGCGTCATGCGCAGCGGAATGTGCAGGAGAGCTTGCAGGGGAACGATGATGTTCGCCCAGAGTCCTTCCAGACCGATCGGTTTCAGTTGGTGCACCTGCACGCTCTGAATGATCTCCGGGAGCGGGAAGCCGTACGCCATAGTCAGGAGCGTCGGGACGATGATTCCCAGGCCGAATCCGGCGGCTGCAGCCACACTGTCAGCGTACTGTTTCCTTCGCAACACTTCCGCGAGGAGCAATGGCAGGAAGACAGCGGGGTAGACCTTGATGACAGTCGCCACCCCCAGGACGATCGCGGAGGCGATATACGAGCGTCTTTGCGCCAGTGCCCAGGCACAGAGGACCAGGAGACTCACGAGGAGCTCGAAGCGGAAGAGCAGGATGGGGCCGGCGGCGGCGGCCAGCAGGACGAGCGAGAGTGCGGCCCATCGCGATCCGTTGCGGAGGAAGAAGGCGACGTGCCCGAAGATCAACAGCACGTTCGCGACCATCAGCATGGCGAAGAACGCGTCGTAATTGCTCGGCGCGAAGGAGAGCCAGCCGAGCAGGACGAAGAACCACAGCGCCCCCGGCTGGTACTCGTCGTACCCGACTCCTTGCCATGTCCCGTGCGTCAGGAAATGGCTGCTGCGCCCGTGGAACGCGCCGATGTCGACTTGCATGTGATCGCGCCACTCCGGCAGGCGTGCGAGGGTGAGCAGGAGGATCACCGCGAGCACCGCCAATCCCCACGTGAGGAGAGCGGGAGGAATCGTGATCCGGGGAAGCGTTCTGCGTGTCATGGGAAGGATGGGAACAGGAGAGGCGGGCTGATCAGAGGAACAAGTATCTCGTCGCCACGATGTAGTAGACCACGGCCGTGAATGCCATGGCATAGAGGACGGAGATCCACTCACGGCGCGCGGAGAAGCCGTTGCGGAAGAGGAGGTAGAAGGCGAACGGCAGGAAGTAGTACCGCTGCTCGATGAGCCAGGAGGGGAGCAGGTACAGGAGCGTCATCGGGAAGAGCAGGAAGAGGTCATGCCGTTTCTGGTGCGTGACGAGGAGCGTGAGCACGGACCACGCGACGGGGACGAAGAAGGCGGTCTTGAGGAGGAGCGTGAGATTGAAGTAGACGAGGATGCGATTGCGGAAGAACACGGAGTAGAGATCCTGGTTGTACCAGTGCGTATTGAAGAACGTGAACATGAAGAAGATGTAGAGCGCGACGACGACGGGGATGACGAACTTCGACGACCGCATCCGCAGGAGGATGGCTTTCGTTTCCCACAGGTGCGTCGGGAGGAAGAGGAAGAAGAAGAGGAAGAGCAGGAAGTAGACATTTCCGAGGTGTATGCCGGGGAAAGGATGCGATGCCTTGTCGCCGATGGCGATGCCGCCGTTCCACCAGACGAATGCCGCGAACAGCGCGAAGCCCGTGAGGAAGACGAACCACGCACTGATGTGTCGCCATGCCTTCAGAGGGAGTTTCTTCCGCGGGCGGTACGGGAGGAGAAAGTTGTGCAGGAAGCGGGGGGCTAGGCGCAGGATGCCCCGGTCGTACTCTTCCCACAGGAACATGGCGAAGAGGAAGAACAACCAGATGATGCTGTTCTGGCGCACGGCAATGTTGAGAATCCCCGTGACGCCTGCGAGAGCGTATCGCCGACGCAAAAGGAACAGGAGAGAGAGAAGGCCGAGTAGGAGCGACGGCGCATCCGTGTAAAGCAGGAAGAAGAACGGGAAGAGAATGGGGATGAACACGTACTGCATCGTCCGCACGAAGGCCGTCTTTCGGTCGAGCAGGCGCGCGATGCGATGGAAGACGAACACCGAGAGGATGCTGAAACAGAGGTTGAGAACACGGAAGAAGAGGAGCGACTTGTGCCCCGTCATGAATGCGATGGCGGCGAGGAAGAGGTGGTAGCCCGGAATAGTCGTGAGCGATTCCCGCATCTGCCATTTGCCCTGCAGGAAGAGCTCAATTTGCTCGTAGTGGTAGCCCTCGTCCCCGAAGTACGTCGCATCCTTCACGGCGAAGAAGCAGCCGACCAGAACGGCGGCAAGGACGAGGAGACCGATGAATTCCCAGGCGGTGTGCTTCCACGAAACCGCGTGCGCTTTTGCGATCATCGGCGCCGAGTGTAGCACGGATCCCCCGTTCCTCACGAGTGAGCCTATGTTCGGGATCGCGGGGGCGGTACAATGACTTCCGCCTTGTCTTCGACACGTTTCCGTTCCCACAGCCTCCTCTTCCACACGGGGATCCTCCTCTGCGGGTTGCTCGTGCTCAGCTCCATGCGGTTCCTGCTGCTCCCGCGCATCGGAGACGGCATGTACTCGGTGGACGGGGGACAGATTCAGAATTTTCACAATCCGCTGGTCTTCCCCTCGCGGGGCGAGAAAGTGATGGTCGCGTTCGAACTTCGAGTCTCCTCTCTCTACCGCCCGGACTTCGATCTCCTCGCGGACGACTGTCTGCAGCGTCTCAACGTCAACGGCCAGTCTGCCGCGATCAGTGCCCCGTTCTGTGACACGGTTCAGCGGCGCGTGCAGCTCCGGGATCTTCGTCCCGGCAGCAATCGCATCGTGGCTGAAGTGCGGGACACCGGGGGAGCGGGCGCGTTTCGTCTGTCGGTCTCCCGTACCGATCCCGTGGCCCTGACTCTTGCAGTTCTCACGTTGTTGCTCTGCTGCTGGTTCGCATGGACTGCGCTCGGCAAGTTTTCGAAGCTCAAGCGATTGCGATGGTACATAGCCGTCGTCACGGGAGGGGGGCTCCTGCGTTGGCTCTACATGCTCGCGACGCCGCTCTACATGCGTGCGCATGAGTGGGACCGGGAGATCGAGTACATTCGCTACCTGCTCGATCACTGGCACGTGCCGCCCGCGGCAGTGGGTTGGGAGTTTTGCCAACCGCCTCTCTACTTCGCGCTCCTCGCCGCGTACGCCAGGATGGCCTCCCTCGCCGGACAGTCGTTCGACATGCTGTTCCAGGCATTCCAGACGGGATCGCTCCTCCTCTCGGTCGGCACGCTCATCGTTGCGGCCTGGATCGCGGTGCAGCTCTTCGGAACGGGTGCACGGAGCCGTCAGGGGGTGCTCTTCCTCTCCCTCATCGCGTCCTCCACGGGACTCATCTTCCTCTCCTCCGCGGTCAATAACGATGTGCTCGTCACCTTCCTATCGTTCCTCTCCTTCGCGCTGCTCCTCGCCTGGTGGAGAGGCGGTCGCAACCGGCTCTGGATCGCATTCTCCGTTGTGTTTGCTCTCGCAGTACTGACGAAGAACACGGCGCTCCCTCTCGCGGGCGTCGCCGGATTCTGCCTGTTCTCCGCGCGCATTCCCTGGCGCAAGCGCCTGACCCTCGGTCTGTGGTTCCTCGTCATCGTCGTGACACTCACCGGCTGGCTCTTCATGTTCCGCGCCTCCGAAGGATCTGCGGGACTCGTGGGCAATACGGCGGGTCTGGATCCCGCACTCAGGTTGCATCCCACAGTGAATCATCTCATCGGATTCAATCCTCATCGGGTCCTTGAGCATCCGTACGTGAATCCCACGGGAGGGGAGATCGACAAGGAATTCTTCCTCGAGTACCTCTTCCGCTCGTCGTTCTTCGGAGAGTTCCGGTTCGACACGGCATTCGCCATCACGTCGTTCCTCATCATGCTCTTCGCACTGGGCGGTTTCATCGCTTCCGCGTTCGGGTTCCTGATTGTCGAGGGTGAGGGGGGATACAGGAGGTCGTTCCCGCTGCTCGCGACGTTCGCGATGTCGCTCCTCTTCCTCCTCGTCGGACGCATCGTCTACCCCTATAGCACGACACAGGATTTCCGCTACGTGCCGCTCCTCATCGTGCCCGTCGCGTACTACGCCGTGCGGGTGGCCGGAACACGCTCCGTTCTTCTCATGCGCATCCTGACGAGCATTCTCTGGGCCCTCGTATTCAGTGAGACCCTCTTCCTCCTGCAGGTGTTCTTCCTCGCACATTAGGAGGAGCCGTTGCCGAAAATCGCAGAATGACGTACAATAGACCGATACCTTCCCGATGAAACTCTCCATCATCATTCCGGCGTACAACGAGGAGCGACGTCTTCCCCGCGTGCTGGAGGCGATCGAAGCGTATTTCCGGAATCAGGGGATCGTCGAACTCAAGGAGGTCTTCGTGGTGGACGATGGGAGCGAGGATCGAACGGCCGCGGTGGCCGAGTCTTTTGAGAAACGGCTTCCGATCCATGTTCTGCGCTTCCCTCTCAACCGCGGCAAGGGCGCCGTGACGCGCGACGGCATGCTGAGCGCGACGGGGGAGTGGCGGTTGATGTACGACGCGGACGGCGCGACGCCCATCCGGGAGATCGAACATTTTGCGAGACTGCTCCAGGAGGATCCGGTACCTGTGATGATCGGATCGCGGGTGCTTGGGAGGGAGCACGCGGTCGTCAGCATGAGCTGGCATCGGCGGTTCATCGGTCGTGTCTACCACGGGCTCTGTGCGGGGCTGGCTCCCGGTATCAAGGATGCGGCGTGCGGGTTCAAGTTGTTCCGGGCAGACGCGGCGCAACAGTTGTTTTCCCTGCAGACCATCGACCGCTTCGCATTCGATGTCGAGATCCTCGCGCTCGCGCACGAACTCGGCATGAAGGTGCAGGAAGTTCCGGTTCATTGGGATGCCATTCCGGGTTCCAAGGTGAATCTGGTGACGGATACCGTGCAGATGGCGGGGGCAGTGATGGGGTTGTATTTCAAGAAGCTCTTTGGAGGGAATGTTCGTTGATGCTTCGAGTCGAGAGAGAATATTGGAGTACTGGAGTACTGTAATAGTAGGGATCGTATGCAGTCCCCAATACTCCAATATTCCAGTATTCCTTCAGAGGAAGAAACAGAGCAGTACTACCGGCAAGGGACAGCCAGGGAATTGACCCTCGGCGTATGCACATTCGTGAGCTCCCAGATGGGGAGCAGATTGCGGCGGTTGAACTGTGCGTCCGTAATCGGTTCGTAGTAGGAGAACGGCCGGTAGTACTCGTAGCTGACGAAGATGAGCGCCGCGAGGACGAGGAGGGCGATCGTGCGGATCTGTTCGGTGATGCGCCACCGCCACACGCGCTGGATCTCAAGCAGCACGATGCCGAGGACGATCATGCTGAGGAGCAGCGGCGAGAAGTAGTGGTAGAGGTAGAGCACGCGATCGATCATGCTGATGGCGATCATGTAGGCGGCATAGAGCCCCACGAAGACGGCCAGGAGGTAGCGCTGACGGATCTGCGGTGCGGGATCGAAGAGGTAGGAGGCGAGGAGGAGGCAGAACCCGACGAGGACGCCGAAGGAGGACAGGAGCCACACGACCGGGTTGGACTGCAGGTACAGGTAGCGGTAGCTGGTTCCGTCAGGAGTTTCCCAGCGGTAGTTGATCGCGCGGGCGCCGAGCGGCCAGAGGTAGAAGGGGCTGCCGTTCTCATCGGCCTTGCACAGGTCGATCCGGGGAGCGCCACGGTTGTAGAAGGGCACGTAGGCTAGCGAATCGCGCACCATGATCGGGAAGGCGAGGAGAGAGGCGGTCCTGCCCTCGGCCAGGAGTTGTCTGTACTCGGGGGACGCCTGGTAATACCCGTTGTCCGGTAGCGTGGAGACGATGGTCTTCCCTAGTGCGAAGTGGACGTACCAGACGGAGCAGAAGACGAGGAGGAAGCCGCCGAGGAAGAGCCCCGTCGATTCCACCATCTTCTTCCAGTTCGGGAGGAGCGTGACGAGGTAGGCGGGCAAGAACAGGATCAGCGCGAGTCCGAAAAGCTTCGTCATGAAGGTCAGCCCGAACGCCACGCCGAAGAGCACGCTACCCCAGAGGAAAAATTTCCTGCGGTCCCCCCATTCGAGGAGAGAGAGGAACGCGAGGATCGTCAGCACGGAGAAGCACATGAGCGGTCCCTCGAGCATCGCCCCTCGTATGTGCACGACGAGGGCGTTATCGAAGACGTAGAGGAAGGAGAGGAGTGCGGCGAAGAGGGGATTGCGTGCGATGAGGAGGAAGACGAGAAAGAGGATGGGTGCCGCGAACCAGCCGAGAAGTGCGGAGAAGAAGCGATACCCCGCGAAGGAGAAGCCGGGCTGGAAGTCCGTGGCGTAGTCCGTGCCGATGAATTGGTCGGCGCGAGTGTTCGGGTGCAGGAGGAACTCCCCGAGAGCGATTAATTCCTTGCCGAGCGGCGGATGCTGCTCCATGAAGTACACGCCGTTCAGGTACTTCTGCGCGCTTGCGATGTGGTAGTTCTCGTCCCAGAAGACCGCTGCCGGCTCCCAGTACCGCCAGAAGAACGTAAGGAAGGAGAGGAACACGATGAACGCGAGAAAGACCCATGTCTGTCGCGTGAAGAGCGGGGAGGACCCGGTTGAATCATGCATACTCGGCCAGTGTAGCGGGATTCCCGGTCGGTACTCAATCCGACTTCGTTCCGCGCGTGGCCAACGGAGGGGCGCGATGGTACGCTCTCTTCCATGCGGCCTCCTGGGCGCGCCTTCCTCCTTCCGGTACTCGGCTGCCTCGTTCTCGGGGTTGCCGGCATGGTGGCTGCTCTCTCTTCCCTGCGTGGGCAGACGGGGACACTGCCGACGTGCATAGGTCAACCTATCACCGTTGATTATGATTATAATTTGATGACAGTATTACCTTTCGAGTGCTATTTCCAGTGCGACCAAACCGAATCAGCATTCTTCATTCTCTATTCCAACACAGATCCTGAGACGGGAAATCTCTATGGAACCCAGTGTGGGAATCCGGATGTGTATCCGGGTACCACTTGCAGCGATTATGGAGAAGATATGTACATCACCTGTGACAGCCGCATTGCTTCCAACACGGAGGTTGCGGCCATCGACATGGAATTTCGCGCATCGTCCTCCCCCGCCACATCCTCGACTTCGTCGCTCTCCTCCTCCCACTCCTCCGTCCCAGGCACATCTTCATCGGCGAGTAGCGGGTCAGGTTCCGTTTCCTCCGGTGCTTCATCCGTCTCCTCGGGCACATCCTCCGTTTCCTCAGGTGCTTCATCCGTCTCCTCGGGCACATCCTCGGTTTCTTCCGGCGCTTCATCCGTCTCCTCGGGCACATCCTCGGTTTCTTCCGGCGCTTCATCGACAGCTGCAAGCACTTCTTCCATTACCGTGACCGTGAAGAAGGCGTGCGAGGATGGACTGGATAACGATCGGGACGACCTCGTCGATACGGTGGATCCCGGGTGTGCGTCCACCGAGGATGACAACGAAGGAGATGAGACGTGCGTCGCGGCCAGTGTTCTTGCGTACGCGCTGCAGCCGGCGGGCACGGGCGCGTCATACGAGACCGAGCCGACCGCCGTCACGCAGTTACGGGCACAAGGGTTCAATGTCGAGTTCAAGAATCGCGTAACGCTCCCGAATCTGACGGTCAGCGTCCTGTCACAGTACAAGGTCGTGTGGCTGTGGAACGGCCGGGGGGGCGGGGGTGGTCTCAGCGGAGACGAGTTGCAGGCGCTCCGAACGCGATACCTCGGCGGGGGGAGCCTCATCCTTTCCGCGGATGACGACGGCATCGGTACCGGGGCCACCGGGAGCGCGCAGGAGCGCGTGAATGCGGTTGCGGAAATGCTCGGCGTGAGTTTCGAGGGGCACACCACGGGAGATCCGAGCTGTGTGCAGGTTAACAAGGTCCATGATCTCTTCTCTCTCGTCGGTTTGCTCCGGCGAGACGCCGACGCCGTCTTGTCGCTTTCCGGCAGTGTGGCATGGGGGAGCACGCCCCCCGTCATTGCCGGCAAGGATGTGGCGAGCGGCCTGTCCATCTATGCTGTCACGCCCCCCGCATCGGGACATGGAGGGGTCGCCTTCGATCCGTCCTTCACCACACTGACCGATACCTGTGTAGGAGGGGCGCAGCTGCGCAGAAATGTTCTGGGATTCTTTGGGTACAAACCGGCATGTGGCGCTTCCAGTTCCGCCTCCTCATTCGTTCCCTCTTCCTCAATTTCTTCGTCCACCTCGTCGATTGGTTTGGGTGGGTCGTCGAGTTCCTCCCATGTGTCTTCGGTGACCATACAATTCACATCGAGCGCACGCTTCTCCTCCTCCCCGCCCGGGAATGACGGAACATTCTTCCTGTACGCCAATGGAGGGACAGTGACGGCGATCCCCGAAGGTTGCGGGGACGGCATCGTGAACGGCGGTGAGCAGTGCGATCACGGAGCGAGGAACGGCACAGGCCGCGACATCTGCGCGGCAGACTGTACGTTTGCTCCGGACTGCGGCAACGGCATCGTCGAGCGTGGCGAGGAGTGCGATCATGGCGGGGCGAACGGCGTGTCCGGGAATACCTGTTCCAATCTCTGTCGTTTCGTTCCCGTCTGTGGCAATGGCACGCTCGATGGAAATGAAGACTGTGATGACGGGAACACGGTGTCGGGAGACGGTTGCTCGGCATCGTGTAGTCTCGAAGGAGGAGCGCAACACGTCGCGCGCTGCGGAGACGGCATCGTTGAGCGTGGTGAGCAGTGCGATCACGGTGCGGCCAATGGCGCAGAGGGTGACGCATGTTCCGGGAGCTGCCGTTTCATTCCGGCTTGCGGCAACGCCCGGCTCGATGCGGGCGAGGTGTGCGACGACGGCAACCTGCGCGACGGTGACGGCTGTTCCGCATCCTGCGCCATCGAAGTGCAGTACTACCCGCGTTGCGGCAACGGGCAGCTGGATCCGGGGGAAGTGTGTGATGACAGCAACCTGCGCGACGGTGACGGCTGCTCCGTGGTCTGTGTGCTCGAAGCTTCGGTGACCGCCCCCTTCTGCGGTGACGGCATCATCGAAGTCGGCGAGGAATGTGATGATGGTTCTTCAAATTCCGCCGTCACCCCCGATGCCTGCCGTCCGAAGTGCCTCCTGCCTGTCTGTGGTGACGGGATCGTGGACAGTGGTGAGCAATGTGATGCGGGGAAAGAGAACGGAACCCTCCTCTCCTTCTGTAATCCTTCCTGCCGGAGACCCGTTCTTGCGACTGCGACAGGCACGTCCATCGCGGCAGGCGTCTCGCATGGAGCTCCATCCGCCGCCCTCGGCAGCGTGACGGAAGGATCCACAGTGACGATCAGTTGGCCGCACGGGCCGGAGGGGAGTACGGGACCGGTAACGGTCGTGATCATGGCAGCAGGGGCTGCTGCCGGATGGGCGTGGGTGAGACGACGAAGGAAGTAAATCCCAAACCCCAAGGAACCAAATCCCAAGGACATTTCTTGAGAAAAGCATTCTTGGAATTTGGGTTATTGAGCTTCGATTGGTGATTGGGGCTTGGGGCTTGGGATTTGCAGGCGGTAGGCTCTGTCAATTTCTTGTCTTTCTTCTGCGTTCATCCTTCACCCATCAGTCGAAGTTTGCTATCCTTCAGTCGTGAATCCTGCTTACAGCAAGCCGCCGCGGCGGAATCGGCAGCAGTGGCTCCTCTCCACGTTTCTCTTCGCGGTCCTCGCGTTCATGAGCATCCTCTTCCTCTTCAATCCGCAGAGGGAGAGCGAGCAGAAGTACGTGGAGGCGACACCGGTGGCATTGAGCGACATCACGCGCGGGTACGCGGAGGGCAAGTTCGACAAGATCCTCGTCCGGGACAACAAGGTCTTCGCGACGCAGAAAGACGGGACGATGCTGCAGTCATACAAGGAAGCGAGCGACAATGTCTCCGATCTCGGATGGAACGATCCGAAGAATCCGACGATTGTGGAGGTGCAGAATACTGAGGCGACAAATCTCCTCTACGCCGTCCTTCCGGATCTCCTCTTCTTCCTGCTGATCCTCGCGGGGGTGATCTGGCTCTTCCGCGGCATCGCGCGCAGCCAGTCAACGGCGCTCTCCTTCGGCAAGTCCCGCGCACGCATCGCCGATGCCAAACAGGTGAAGACGCGCTTCACGGACGTCGCCGGTGCCGAGGAGGCCAAGGAGGATCTGGTGGAGGTGGTGGATTTCCTCAAGAATCCGCGCAAGTACACGAACATCGGAGCCAAGATCCCGCGCGGCGTGCTCCTCGTGGGGGCGCCGGGAACAGGCAAGACGTTGCTTGCCAGAGCCGTTGCCGGAGAGGCGGGCGTGCCGTTCTTCTCCATTGCGGGCTCGGAATTCGTGGAGATGTTTGTTGGCGTCGGCGCCAGCCGCGTCCGTGACCTCTTCACCCGTGCCAAACGCAACGCGCCGTGCATCATCTTCATCGACGAGATTGACGCCGTCGGCCGCCAGCGCGGCGGGGCGGGATTCGGCGGCGGGCATGACGAGCGCGAGCAGACCCTCAACCAGATCCTCACGGAGATGGACGGCTTCGAGCAGGGGACCAACGTCATCGTCATGGCGGCCACGAACCGCCCGGACGTCCTCGACATCGCGTTGCTTCGTCCCGGTCGCTTCGACCGCCGCATCTTCATCGACAAGCCGGACCTCGCCGCCCGCGAGAAGATCCTGGAAGTTCACGCCCGCAACAAGAAGCTGGCGAAGAACGTGAAGCTCGTGGACGTCGCGAAGCAGTCGGTGGGGCTCACCGGTGCCGACTTGGAGAACATCATGAACGAGGCGGCCATCTTCGCGGCGAAGCGTCGCCACCCCGGGGTGGTCCAGAAGGACCTCATCGACGCCGTGGAGAAGGTGACGGTCGGCTCGGAGAGGAAGTCGCGCAAGCTCAGCCAGCACGAGAAGGAGATCACCGCCTTCCATGAGCTGGGGCACGCCATCGTCGGGCACCTCTGCCCGCTGTCCGATCCCCTCCACAAGATCTCCATCGTCTCCCGCGGTTCGGCGCTGGGCGTCACGTGGTTCCTGCCTCAGGAGGACCAGTACACCACGAGCAAGGGCAAGTTCCTGGATGAGATCTGCGGTCTGCTCGGCGGGCGTGCGGCGGAGGAGCTGGTCTTCTCGGAGTTCACCACCGGAGCATCCAACGATATCGAACGGGCCACGCAGATCGCACGCAACATGGCCATGCGCTACGGCATGGGCGACGACGACATCGGGATCGTCTCCTACGGCGAGAAGCAGGGATCCATGTACCTCGGCGTCGATCCGTCTTCCTCCCGCAATTACTCGGAGGACATTGCGCGCAAGATTGATGCGTTCGTGCAACGGACGATCAAGGAGCAGTACACCCGTGCCGCCGGATTCCTGAAGACGCACCGCAAGAAGCTCGACGCACTCGCGAAGATCCTCCTCCAGCAGGAGACCATGAGCGTGGAGGAATTCACCGAGATCCTCGAAGGGAAGAAGCCGGAAGCGAAGAAGAAGGAGCCTGAGACGGAGGAGGGAGTGCAGGCGACAGCCTGAGAGGATTCAAAGGAATCAGAGGAAGCAAAGGATTCAAAGGAGTTACTTCGAAGAGCATCTTTTGTTTCGTTTGATTCCTTTGTTTCTTCTTCTTCCTGTGCTTCCAGCTCGACTGGCCGAATGCCTCATTCTTTTGCTATGATCTCTTCACATGCTCCAAGCGCTTTCCCCCCTCGACGGCCGCTACGCGAAGGTCGTAGCGCCGCTCGCGGTCTTTTTCTCGGAGGAAGCCCTCATCAAAGCGCGGCTGGAAGTCGAGATCCGCTATTTCATCGCGCTCTCGCAGGTGCCGGAGATCCGCGAGCTCCCGCGCGTCCGTGCCCGCGAGGAGAAGCTCCTGCTGCAGATCCTCGAACGGTTCCGCACAAAGGATGCTGAGGAGGTGAAGGCGATTGAGTCCGTCACGAAGCACGACGTGAAAGCCGCTGAATACTGGTTGAAGCGAAAGATGGAGAAGATCCGAAAACTCTCGCCGTTCCTCGAGTTCGTCCACTTCGCCCTCACGAGCGAGGACGTGAATAATCTCGCCTATGGTCTCCTGATTCACCGCGCGCTCCGCACCGTCATCCTTCCGGAAGCGAAATCTCTGTCGCGTCAGATCACTGCGTCAGGACGGCGGTGGGGGAGTGTTCCCATGCTCAGTCTCACGCACGGCCAGCCGGCAACGCCCACGACCGTCGGCAAGGAGATGCTCGTCTTCAGTGACCGCCTCGACCGGCAGATCGCGCAGCTGCGCACCTTCCGGATGCAGGGGAAGCTCGGTGGAGCGGTGGGCAATTTCTCCGCTCACAGAGCCGCATATCCCACGGTCGACTGGGAGAAATTCCGCAAGATATTCGTCCGCGGTCTTGGTCTCATCCCGCTCACGCACACGACGCAGATCAACCCGCATGACGACATCGCCGAGCTCAGTCACATCCTCCACAGGATCGACACGATATTGCTCGATTGCTCCCGTGACGTTTGGATGTACATCTCGCGCGGCGTCTTCAAACAGCGCGTTGTCGCCGGGGAAGTCGGTTCCTCGACCATGCCGCACAAGGTGAACCCCATCGACTTCGAGAACGCCGAGGGCAATCTGGGACTGGCCAACGCCCTCTTCGATCATTTCGCCGCCAAACTTCCCGTCAGCCGCCTGCAGCGCGACCTCAGCGATTCCACCGTTCAGCGCTCCATCGGAACGGCGTTCGGCTATCACTTCCTCGCTGTCTCATCGCTCAGGAAAGGACTCGGGAAGATCTCACTCGACCGTTCCGCGCTCAAGAAGGAACTGAATGATCACCCGGAAGTCGCCGCGGAAGCGATTCAGACGGTCCTTCGCAAGCACGGTGTCGCGGGAGCCTACGAGAAGCTCAAGAAGCTCACACGGGGGGAGAAGGTGACGAAGGAGAAGCTTCGGGCGTTCATGGAGGGATTATCCCTTCCAAAAGGGGAAATCAGCCGGTTGAAAGGTATGTTGTGAGCAATGAGATTTTGGCTTTGAATAAAGCAAAAGCACATTTGGCGTGCGTAATACTTTACCGAGAGATTTTCCTCCTTAGAATGTTGCAACTTTCCCTTTTCCATGTCGATCGAAGAAGTGGACTTGCGCACCGGCATCCGGAACTACGCCGGCGATCCATTCGATGGAGCCGATGCGAAACAGCAGGGAATCGAGGGGGACGATGAGCGACCTTCGGCTCGGTTTCCGGGTTCTGAGCTTGAGAGACCGGATGAGGTGCTGAGTCAGGAGGAGAAGAGAACGGTCGCAATGGCGAAGGATCTCTTCAGGCGCGGCGTAATCCCGCAGCATGCTGCTCTCTGGCTCAAGCTCCTTCTGGATCCCGCATCAGTGACGGACAGAATGCTCGAGGTTGTGGGCGATCCACCCGTTCCCGTTAACCGGGATGGATTGCTCATGTTCCTTGATGCCCTCAACTTTGTTCCAAGGGATCCGGTCGTCCTGGCCGCCCTCGAAAATTTCCGAAACGGAGTAAGGGATGTCTTGAGTGCGGATGACTCCCGTTGAAATGAGGAACAGATGCAGTTGCCCTTGCGGTGAAGGTTGCTACACTTCCTGAGCCCTTTCAGGGCTGTTCTTTCGGTAACCGTGCCCAGGTGGCGAAATGGCAGACGCGCTAGCTTGAGGGGCTAGTGGGAGCAATCCCGTGGAGGTTCGACTCCTCTCCTGGGCACCAGCATTCGTGAATCGAGTGCTGGTGCGTTTTCGGTGTGTCTCAGTTTGAGTTCAGAATAATCCTTGGTAGGATCACCAGTCAGATGATGAAGAAGCTCATCCTCGCGGCCATGATCATCGTCCTCGCTCTGGCGGGATATTTCGCGTATGGCTTTTTCTCTTCTCCCAGGGAGCCTGCCCGTCAGGAGCAGGGAAATCGCACTCCCCGCACCGGTGAATTCAGCAATGGCCAGCTCTATTCGGTGTTTGCCGCGGATACATTCGAGGTGAAGTATCCGAACTGGCCAAACGTGGATTCCTCGGCACTGTCCGAGCCCGGCAGGACGAAAGTGGCGGTTTCCAACGAAGGATGCACTTTCATCATCACGGCCAATCCCGTCCCCGAAGGCAAGACATTCACGGCGTTCGTGGAGGAGAAGCTGCGGGAACAAACGGGTAAAGCAGGCATTCGGATGACTGTGAAGGACATCAGCGAGAGGAGCGCGCATTTGGAAACCGAGATCAGCGCCGGAACCGTCACGATTCAATCCGCGACGTACGCATACGAAACGAGCGGCAGGCAGTACTACGGGATAGGATTCGCCGCCCTTACGGAGACTTTCAAACGTGTCTGTCAGCCGCTGATCCAAGACGTCATCGGGAGTGTGCGTGTGCACTAGGGAACATCAGGATCAAGCTCCGCACAACGCCCGGAATTCCTTCTCATCCAGGATCTTCGTTCCGAAGTTCTTCGCGTCATCCGCTTTGCTTCCCGGATTCTCGCCCATGAGCAGATAGTCGGTCTTCTTGCTTACCGAACCCGAGACGTTGCCGCCGCGATCCTTGATCATCTGCCGCGCCTGCTCGCGGGAGAGGGCGGGGAGTGTTCCCGTGATGACGAACGTCTTGCCCGCGAAGATTTGCGACAGGCTCCCCCCCTCCGGCTGCAGGCACACGATGCCCGCCGCCTCGAGATCGAGGAGGAGTTGTCGGTTTTCATCCTCATGGATCCATTCCGTCAGGGCGGTTGCATTCACTTCCCCGATGCCATGGAGTGCCGCGAGATCCTCCACGGACATCTTCTCCAGGGCGTGCAGGATGTCCCGCACGCGGATGCCCTTGATCTCGATCTCCTGTTCCTCCTCTCCGAAGAGCGACGTCTGTGCCGTCAGACTCTTCCGCTCCTTCACCGTCAGCTTGTGCGCGGGCCAGTCGATGCGCCTCGCGAGGATGTCCGCCGTCTCGCGGCCCACGTGCCGGATGCCGAGAGCGAAGAGGAAGCGGTCGAGGGGCATGCGCTTGGCCTTCTCGAGGGCCCGGAGGAGATTTTCCGCTTTCTTCTCCTTGAAGAGCGGAAGCGTGATGAGATCCTCGAATTGCAGCGCGAAGAAGTCGGCGGGATCCGTCACCAGGCCCGCGTCGATCAGCTCCTCCACCGTCTCCTTCCCCAGCCCCTCGATGTTGAACGCATGGCGCGAGGCGAAGTGTTCCAGCCGCTCCTGCTTCACGGCGCCGCACGCGGGATTGGGGCAGCGCATCGCCACTTCGCCTTCCGCGCGGACGAGCGTCGTGCCGCAGCTTGGGCATCGTTTCGGGAAGTGGAACGGCTTGCTCTCTTTCGGCCGCAGGTTCCCGAGGACTTCCATCACTTCGGGAATGACGTCGCCGGCCTTCCGGACGACCACGGTGTCGCCGATCCGCACGTCCAGCCGTGCGATTTCGTCCTGATTGTGCAGTGTGGCGCGCGTGACGGTGGATCCGGCGATGAGCACAGGTGAGAGATGCGCGACGGGCGTCACGGCTCCGGTGCGTCCGACTTGCAGGATGATGTCTTTCACCACCGCGGTTTTCTCCTCCGCGGGGAACTTGTACGCCCGCGCCCACCGCGGCGCCTTGGCCGTGGAGCCGAGGTCATGTTGCGTCCTGCGGTCATTCACCTTCGTCACGATCCCGTCGATGTCGAAGGGGAGCTCTTCGCGCTCCTTCCCCACATGCTCGAAGAACTTCTGAATGGCGTTCAGACTGGCAACGAGCTTCGTGTCTTTGCTCGTCGGGAAGCCAAGATCATCGAGGAGATCCATCAGTTCCTCCTGCGTCTTCAGTTCCAGTGCGTCGGCGCTGCGCAGGTCCAGGGCGTAGCAGAACATCCGGAGGTCGCGATCGGAAGTGACGCCCGGATCCAGCTGACGGACGGAGCCGGCGGCGGCGTTCCTCGGATTCGCGAAGCGCTCCCCTTCAGGCAACTTCGCATTCAGGCGTTCCAGCGACGCCTTCGTCATGTAGACCTCGCCGGAGATTTCCATGAAGCGCGGCGGGACTTGGGATTTCTTTACGGGCAATTCGTAGGAGAGCGGGATGCTCTCGATCGTCCGCACGGTGTGCGTGACATCCTCGCCCTCGACGCCGTTGCCGCGGGTGAGCGCGCGGCGATAGACGTAGTGTCGTCCTTCTTTTCCTTCGCGTTCGTAGATCAGGGAGATGTTCAGTCCGTCGATTTTCAATTCGCATCGGACTTCGAATTCCCGCTTTTCCTCGCCGAGCGCGCGGCGCATCTGATCCAGCCATTCCTCCAATTCCCCGAAGGAAAACACGTCCATCAGCGATTCTTTGGGCGTGAGGTGCATGACTTTCGGCAGGCGACCGTCGAGGGGCGCGCCCACGCGCTGCGTCGGCGAATCCGGCGTCACAAGATCCGGAAATTCCTTCTCCAGCGCGATCAGTTCCTGCTTCAGCGCGTCGCGCACGTCCTCCGACACGAGCGGCTTGTCCGAGATGAAGTATGCACGGTTGACCCTGCGGATCTCATCGCGGAGCTTCTGGATGCGTGCACGGGCTTGCGTCTTATCCATGCGGGCATCTTAGCGTGAGGATGTGAGAGATTCACCCCGGAGTGCGAAGGGGGAGCGTACAAAAGCAAAACATAAAATGTTCCCTGATATCCTGTTACTCCGTTACTCTCTTACTCTGTCAATTGCATCTTCATATGGTTCGGGAAAGATGCGCGAGACTTATGGTACACGACGTTCAGGACAAGATTCGCATGATTGACGAGGAGCTCATCCGGCTCCTCGCGGACCGCGTGGCGCTGACGCAGGAGATGTCAGAAGACGATCCTGAAGCGATTTCCGTCGAACAACAGGGGGACACCGTCGCCTTCTGGGACGAGTCCGCAGACGAGCATGGATGGAATCCTTCCATCCTCGTCAGGATTTGCCGCGGCATCCTCGAGCTGTGTCGTCAGGCGGACTGACAGGACAGGAGACCTTTAAGAGAAGACAAAAACGTTGTATACTACCCTGATGTCAACACACACCATTACAGCTCTCTTCCAGGAGGCTCTCAAGCGCGGCGCCTCGGATATTCACCTTGCGGCCGGATCCCCGGTGATGTTTCGCATCGACGGAGAGCTCTCTCCCGGGGGAGAGAATGACCTTACCCCCGCGCAGACGCTGGATGCGGTACAGGAAGTGCTGGGGGCGGAGCGGTACAAGCGTCTCCAGCAGGATCGCGAGATCGACATCTCGTTCGCTCTTCCCGGAGGAGCACGCGTGCGCGTCAACTGCCACTACGAGCGGGGCAATGCCGGCCTTGCCGCCCGCCTCATCCCGCTGGAGATTCCCACGCTCGAGTCGTTGGAATTGAAGAACATTGCGGATCTCGTCTTCGGGTTCGGGAGCGGCCTCGTGCTCGTCACCGGTCCCACGGGCTGCGGCAAATCCACCACACTTGCCTCGTTTATCCATGCGCTCAACCAGCGGGAGGCATGTGGCATCGTGACGCTGGAAGATCCCATCGAATTCCTCTTTCCGAAGGGCAAAGGAGTGGTACGCCAGCGTGAGTACGGATTGGATTTCCTCTCCTTCCCGGAGGCACTCAAGCGCGTGTTGCGCCAGGATCCGGATGTCGTGATGGTCGGGGAGATGCGCGATCCGGAGACCGTCGCCGCCGCGCTGACGCTGGCCGAGACCGGCCACCTCATCCTCGCCACGCTCCACACACCCGACGCCGCACAGACCGTGAACCGCATCGTCGACGTGTTCCCGCCGCACCAGCAGGCGCAGGTGCGCAGCCAGCTCTCGTTCTCGCTGAAGATGGTCATCGCGCAGGAGCTCCTGCCGTCCGCCAAGGGCGGGCGCATCGCCCTGCGTGAGGTGCTGGTCTCGACTCCTGCGGTGTCCAATACCATCCGTGAAGGCCGCACGCAGGAACTGGGTTCGGTGATGCAGACGGGGGAGGCGGCGGGAATGATCACGTTCACGAAGGCGGCGAAGCAGCTCTTCAAGGACGGAAAGATCACCAAAGAGGTGTTCGAAGTGGCGGCACGCCCGTTCCGATAGGGGGCGTTCTCCCACTGTGTGGAACATGAAGTATGGCTTTGTAATGGGGAAAAGTAGGTATCCGGCCTATGGTTATTATCGAACCCCCTTGCGCGTGGAGCTTGACACTTCCAACGGATATTTTTTGATATTTACATCCTGTTCGAAGGGAGTAGCATGCGGGTTTGCATGAACGGACTGCCTTCCAGCATCGAAAACTTCCTGCGTGAAGCCGGGTTCTCCCCGACGGAGATCCTGGTGTTGCGCCGTCTCCTCGAGGATGGCCCACAAACATTGCGGCAGATCGCAGCCCGGACCGGAAAGAGCACCGGCGTGCTGGACCAGGCAGTGAAGAAGCTTCTCCGTCGCAACATCGTGACGAGGGAGCATATCAACGACATCTCGAAATATGCTGTGGTCTCGCTCGCGGCCATCGCGAAGTGGATGGAGGAGGATACGAAACAGAAGCAGGAGATGCTCACGCGCCGCCACCAGAACTTCGAGTCATTCATCCATTCGCTGGAACTGGACCAGGCGCGTCCGGAGATGCACTACTTCGAGGGCGACGAGGGACTGAAGCAGGCGTACATGCAGCTGCTCGGAGGGGGCAAGGAGACGCTCCACTACTTCCCGGTACTCTGCGCCATCGAGGACGACCCGCTGCGCGACTTCCGCGTGGATTACTTCCGCGTGCGGCGTCGCAAGGGGATCTTCTCGCGTTTCCTCGTCCACGACACACCGCTCGGCCGCCGCTTCGCGAGCCGCGATCCCTTCGAGTACCGCAAGACTTTACTCGTGCCCGAGAGCCTCTACCCTATCACATTTGAGAAGGTGATCGCGGGCGATACCGTCGCCTGCTTCAACCACGTGGAGAAGAAGGTGTGTTTTCTCAAGTATCCCGAGCTGGCCGAGACGGAGCGCCGCCTCTTCGAGCGGTTCTGGAAGGAGCGGGAGAACATGGTCGGTCCGCAGACGCCGAAGCCGGCGGAGGCGAAGCAGCCGGAAGTGCCGTTGTCGACGCGGACATTCTCGTCGCTGCGGGAGTTCCTTTTGAGTAGGAAGAGCTTGGCCATATTTGGCTTCTTTGCGATCGTAGCGGCGGCCATTACTTATGGGTTATATCGGCACAACTTGTTTCTAAATACAATGCGGATCCGGGAGAGAGCAACTGCAATTGCTACTACTGGAGCAATGAGATTTGATGTTCGTGATATCGAGCAGTTGCATACAGAGGCAGACATCAAGAAGCCCGAGTATGCGAAGGTGATTCGACTCGAAAACGAAATTCGTGACAAGAATTCGCAAGCTCGATATGTCTGGATCATGAGATATACCGGGACGGGGAGCGCGTGGGAATTTGTTGCAGATGCAGACTCTCTCAATCCTTATGAAAAGAAGGATTTGAATGGTGACGGGAAAATCGATGATTCGGATCATCTCTCCCCCCCCGGAGAGGAATACTTTGATGAACGTGGAACAATGTTGAATGCTCTCAAGGGTCCTTTCGGAGAAGATTTTCCCACGACCGATCAGTGGGGAACATTTTTAACGGGGGTGGCTCCAATAGTTAATTCGGAAGGAGAGGGAATCGCAGTGCTTGGTATTGATTATGAGATCGGGGAGCTGGATAAATTGTCACGTGAATCATTCCAGTGGTTTCTCCCCTTCTTTGGGTTGTTCTTCGTGTTCATTCTCATTCGGCTTACGGCATTCAATAAGTCGCTCTTCAAAGAAATTATTGAATTACTGAAGATGCGAAAGGTGCATATTACACTTACTGTATTACTCGGTGTGTCTGCATTAGTGACCGCGGGTCTCTATTTTCAAAATTACCGTCTCAATATCCAGCGTGTCCGTGAACGCGCTATTGCAATTGCCACGACGGCCGCGATGGAATTCGATGCGCGTGACATCGACCAGATCCATACGAAGGAAGATATGAAGAAGCCTGAGTTCATGAAGCTCGTGCAACACCTTCGGCAGATTCGGGAGAGGAATGAGAACATTTTATACGTCTACATTCATCGTCCAATAGGGAACGGGGAGGTTGTTGCAGATTCAGCTTATGGAGAAACTGAAGGTTATGAGGATTTCAATGGTGACGGGAAAATTGATGAAGAAGAGCAGCTCGTCATTCCCGGACAGCAATATCCAAATGAAGATCCGTATTTTGAAGAAAAAACAAAGAGACCTTTCGTGACACTCTTGAAGGATCAATGGGGTGAATATTTCGATGCATCGGCCCCTATTTATGATGCAGCAGGAAAAACAGTTGCGGTGCTTTACGTTGATATAGGTATCCAGGAATTACGCAAACTCACTAAGCAGTCATTTGCCGGAGTAGTAATTTTCTTCGGATTTTTTTTCCTCTTCGTTTTAATCCGGCTCGTGGCATTTACAAATCACTCTTCAAAGAGATCATAGAATTACACAGATTCGAAAGGTACATATTTAACTCCATCATTTTTTGGCGCATCTGCGCTGGTTACTGCAGGTCTCTACTTCCAGAATTACCGTCTCAATATCCAGCGTGTCCGTGAACGCGCCATTTTGATCGTGGCAACGGGCGCGATGCAATTTGATATCAACGATCTCGACCAACTTTGTACAATCGATGACATCAAAAATTCTGTGTATGCGAAGGTGGTACATCAATTGCAGGAGATGCGACGTTCCAATGAAGTTGTGGCATATGCGTACATCAAGCGTCTGGCAGAGAGAAAGGGATATTGGAAGTATGTTGCAGATGCAGATTCCATCAATCCACTCGCTCAGATCGATAGTTTTTGATACGGAGTGATCGATAAGAATGATGTGCTTCAACATCCGGGGCAACAAAATGAAGAATTTGACCCAAATTTTTACATTGAAATGATGGGGCCATTAATGCTTCTTATTCTTATAATACTTGCTATTGGTAATATGATATATTTACCAACGAGTATGGAATGAATTCTTTCGAAGATATTAGTTTAGAGTTTGTTTCAAATTATTTGATTTTCAAATATGAAAGCAAGAAAAAGGGTTGCAACTTTGGGCATTGGTCTATTGGGAAATTGGGCAATCACTTGGATTTTCGATTTTTTGCTCTATCCATTCATTATCTCAATATATGGGATCATTTTGGGGGGGGTCATTATGACACTATTTTCTTTTTTGCTTTGTTATTCATTAATATTGTTCTACGACTGGGCGAAGAAAGATTGGATTGGACTCGAAACTTTGAAGGAGATTGAGGATTTTGAATCGAAACCCCTTCCTGACAATCAGATTGGGAAGATTGTCATATCAATAATCAACATTATTGGGGAGTTAAGTGCGTGGGTTATGAAAAAGAGCGATGCAATTCTTCTGATTGTTCTATCAATCAAATTTGATCCATTTATTACAGTTCTTCATATTCGTCATGGTGCGCACCAGTACAACGGGTTATCGAAACGGGATTGGAAGGTATTCATTACAAGTCTCATTATCGGGAATGTTTACTGGACGCTAGCGGTTTATATGGGAATCACTCTGGTTGAGGCTATCTGGAAACTCATTGAGGGAATAGTTGTATAAGGCATCAGTACCATCTTTTCTTGTGTTTATTCAAACAGAAGTTTATAACCTTATCTCGTATGAGTAATTTCTTCTCATCTAGATGGAAGTTGATGTTCTTCGTGGTTATTCTCATCATTCCGATTGGTTCAGCCTATTATCACTATTTTGTGAACCAAGACTACGATTTTCTTGTTGAAGTTAGATGCGATTCAAATGAGGAAACCTGCTATTCTAGGGATTGTTCCAATCCAGATGATTGTCCACCAAATGGCCTTTCAGTCTATAAACAGTATTCCATTAATGCTCTCGATTTCAGAAAATGCAGTGATAACTCCTGTGAGAAGGAGTGTAAGAGTGGCTCCGTAAAATGTACTGAAATAGTATGTGGGAATGCAGATGAAGATGTCTGTACCATGCCTTCCCATGAGAATGAACGTTGATTTATTATCCCCAAATTTTGATTATTTGGTTTCTGACTCGAAGATTTTTGAAGATTTTGTATACACTCCTATGCCAGAGGCCCTGAATGAGTATCACAGGCGCTGGAATAACAGGGAGCTTGAAGTCAAGATATCTGAGTATCTAGAGAGAGATATCCCGCATCCATTTGTTCGTGGGCATAGAGTGGTATTGGACCGGCAGCTCTGTTCTCCGAATTTCGAACTTTTACACTTTGTAAGAATGACGAGATTATTGGATTTCGATCCCATGTTTCTTGAATATCTAGACGACAAATTTACCTCAAATAACCCAATCAAACACGCCTTGGGAAAAATGAAATTTCAACAAGAAGAACGCGGAAATGTTGTTGGTTGTGTTAAACGGACAATAATTAATTTTAACTCGAGCAGTGGAAAGAAGATCAATGAAGTGCAAACGGTTTGGGGCGAATCCTTGATTGACTTTCACCATAAACTTCTCAATTCAGAATTCGCTAATAGCAAAAAGAATTTGTATGATGCCTCGGCTTGGCTCAAGAAGGGTGGCGGCACAGCAAAGGATTACTACATTAAAAACACTGCATTATTCGTGAGGAACGGAATATTATTCGAAAATTACAGCCTTCAAGGTTGTGAATTGGATTTTGTGAGGGATATCTTTCTGCCTTCATTTGTTGAAGTGTGGAAGAATACTGGCAATAAACCCCTGATAGTAGCTCTCTTACCAACTGAATCCCAAAATGATAAATATTGGCTTTCCTACCCACAAAAACATCTGGAGATAACAGACAGTAGTTTAATGGGGGCTCATTTATCTGGCATGTCACATCCACTAGCCAGCTCATTTTGAGCTCATTTTTTTAATTTTTTCTTCTAGATACCATTGGAAATACCCAGAGTACTTCTTTTGAAGATTCGGATTTTTCCAATCGTTACATGTGATCACTTTTCTGCAACTACTCGATCCACACTGACAGACGAAGCTGTAAGAATGTGTTTCTCCTTTTGATCTACTTAGAACCGTACAGTAGTCGAAAGTAATCTCTTCGTCTTTTTCAATATCTCTCATTGCGACAAGAACAATCTGTCCTTTGAAACCTGAATTTGGAGAACAGCTATGATTTATGAAGTCGACTGGCTGGAGCTCGGATTTCTTTTTAATGCCGATGACGAATTCGGATGTAATTTGGTGTGAGAAGTCCTTCATAGATTTTGGGAAAGATGCTTCTTCGATGCATTTAAAAATATATCCCCCAAAAATGACCAAGATTTCTTCTTTAGATATATTCCTATTCGAAAACACCCCATTGCCAATAATTGTCTTTCTTACTTCAAGATTTGGATGCATCCAAGAATGATATTGATGATTCGTAATACGAGTCATAATAGCTATAGGGTATAAGATATTGTGATTAAGTACAGATGGAGAGTGATGAAATATGGCACAAACTAATAATTTGTACTATAATGTGTAGATGGATACAAACTCCTGTTTCGAGCTCGGGATAAGATATTCTACAATCGCCTACTACACTCATCTTATTCCAATTGCCATTACGTTATTCCTAACGGGGTTTACTCTAGTAAAAACAAAATATTCCTTGTTATCAAAAATATTTGCCTTCTTCACGATTTCCTATTCCCTATGGCTTATTGGAAGTTTAATCACATGGGTAGCAAATGATTACAATCTAATAGCCTTTGTTTGGGCGCCACTCGACTACATCAATATAGTTTTCTACTTATTTGCGGCATACTTTTTCATTGTCTTCATTAAGGGGGTTGATATCTCTGCTCGATACAAACTTCTGTTGGTAGGGGTATCTTTGCCAGCTTGGTGGATAACGGCAACGAATCAATCTATCACCGAATTTTATCAGCCGGTTTGTGAGGCTCTAAATAGTGATTTTCTCACGCAATACAAATTCTGGGTTGAAGTGTTGGTTATTGCCTTCATTATGTTTTATGCCTTCATAAAGGGGAGAACGTGTGGGAGAACTAAGAGATGGCAAATCATTACTGTGGCTTCGGCACTTGTTCTGTTTTTCGGTGTCTTTTCTGTCACAGAATATATGTCGAGCCAAACAGGGGTTTATGAGATCAATCTCTTCAGCCTGTTCGTCTTGCCGTTGTTTCTGATGATCATTATTTACTCGATTACCAATCTGGAGATATTGAATATTCGACTCATCGGATCGCAGCTTCTCGCATATGTGCTTGTTATCATGGTGGGGTCTCAATTCTTTTTCCTTCAAAACACAAGTGATAGAACTCTGACTCTCATCACATTTGGGATATCTCTCATATTCGGTCTCCTTCTCGTACGCAGTGGAAGAAGGGAGGAGGCCGCCCGTAAGGATGTCGAGAAATTGGCAGCTGACTTAAAAACAGCCAATGAGAACCTCAAAGAGCTCGACCGGCAAAAAGACGAACTCATGAGCATCGTCAGTCACCAGCTTGCCGCTCCTATCACATCTATCAAATGGTATTTGGAGCTCTTCAAGGAGGGTGATCTGGGGGCTTTGCAGAAAGAGCAGCAGGAGTCTGTTGTAACGATGCAGCACATCGCTGCGGGCCTGGCGGACTTGGTGGGCATGATCCTCGACGTATCGCGCATTCAGCTCGGTCGCGTTCGCATCGAGCCGACGCCGTTGGATCTGGGCGAGTGTTGCAGGGAGATCCTCGCCACGGTGGAGCCGAAGGCACTGGAGAAGAAGCAGAAATTTGAGAAGGACGTCCCTGCATCGTTGCCGGTTGCCATGCTCGACAAGCGCTACACGCGCATGACGATCGAGAACCTGCTCACGAACGCCATCAAGTACACCCCGGAGGGGGGCACTGTTCGCTTCTCGGTGGAGCTGCACGGAGACAAGCTCCTGTGCTCCGTGAAGGATACGGGGTGTGGTATCCCCAAGGCGGATCAGTCGAAGATCTTCGGGAAGCTGTTCCGCGCGAGCAATGTTCGAAACACCGCAGAAGGCAATGGCTTCGGATTGTATGTGGCCAAAGGCGCCATCGAGGCACAGGGGGGCAGAATCTGGTTCGAGAGTGAAGAGGGTAAGGGAACCACGTTCTTCGTGGAAGTTCCCGTGAAGTTGGCACCCGCAGCCGCAGAGCAGAAGAAGTGATAGCCATCGTCAGCGCATGAAGAGCCCATAAGGGCAATTGCTTTGAGGATTTGGCATTCTGCATACTGAGCTGTCTCTTCCCCCATTTTTTCCATGAGCAAGAACATCGTTCGCAGGGCCGTCACGGGGTCCTTCCTCGGCGGCATCCTCCTCGGCGTACTCATCACGTCCGGTGCCGGCGCCACCTACCTGGGTTCGGCGATCTTCCGCGACGTGCAGCCCGGAACCTTCTACGACGCCGCAGTGGGGGAGATGTACGGTGCGGGGATCATCAAGGGGTATACGGACAGTACCTTCGGTCCGGACGACTACGTCACGCGCGGGCAGATCGCGGTGCTCATGAAGCGTTTACGCGACGATCTGACGGGTGGAGGCACGATCGTGAGGAGCAGCTCGAGCGTGAGCAGCACCGCTGCGGTGTCTTCCTCACGCAGCAGCGCGGCGACCGTCACATCGGCGGGTGGTCTGCACTTCACGGCATCGACATTCAACTTCCCCGATACGTCGTCGAAGCTCGTCATCAGCGTCATCCGCAGCGGCGGAAGCAGGGGGGATGTGACCGTGCAGTACGACGTCTCCGGCGGGACGGCCGTGGCAGGAACGGACTACACACCCATCTCGGGCACGCTCACCTTTGAGGCGGGCGATACGGCCAAAAACATCTCGGTGAGCGTCATTCGCAACACCGCCGCCACGGGAAACCGCACCATGAACCTGACGTTGAGCAACCCCACGGGCGGTGCGGTGCTCTCGGATCCCTTCGCAGCAGTCATCACGCTGCAGAAGTCCGGTGCGTCCGATTCCAGCGCCTCCTCCGGCGCCTCCTCCAACGCCTCCTCCACCGCGGGGACCGCGGGCAGCAGTGCTGCAGGCGGCTACGTCGCCTTCTCGGCGGCGGGCTACGGTGTCATAGAGAGCGCAGGCACCGTCACGGTGACGGTGATGCGCAGCGGGGCGACGAGTGCGGCCGTCGGCGTGGGTTATTCCATGGCCAATGGCACCGCCTACGACGGCAGCAACTACACGAAGAGCAGCGGGAATATCACCTTCGCTGCAGGCGAGACCACGAAGACGTTCACCGTTGCCGTAGTGGATCACCATGCAACCGTGGACGGGAGCAAGAATTTCACCATTTCACTCGCGAATCCCACGGGGGGTGCGGCGCTGGGCGGTCCCGCAACGACGACGGTCACGATCTTTGACGAGGACAGTTCCCCCCTCACGGGAACAGGGGTGGTGCGCTTCGTGAGCTCGTCCAATACCGTCCGTCACAGTGACGGCTTTGCCTACATACCGGTGAACCGTGCAGGCTCCATCACGGGAACGGTGAACGTGAACTTCGAAACCGTGGACAACACGGCGTCCAACCTCGCGGATTACACCAGGGTTTCTGCCACCCTCACGTTCGCTCCCGGTGAAACGCAGAAGATGATCACGGTCCCGCTCATCAAGCGCACGGGCGGGGCAGGCGACAAGCAGTTCTACATACGGCTCAGCGGCATCACGGGTCCCGCCACCATGGGGACTCTCATGGAGACGACCGTGAGCATTACTGACTGACAAGTGAACGAGAATCCCCCTCTGTCTTGCGGAGGGGGATTTTTTGTATCGTATTTTCCACTCCCGCACTGTTCACTCGGCGGATTCGCATGGGGTGCTGTAAAGAAGGAATGGCTTATGAATCATGAAAAGAGAACGGGCATTGTTTGATAGGAACAGGAGACATACACTTGCCCGCTTGCTTCTGAAGCGATCGAGCGGTGCCTCCTTGCTTCTCTGCAAGGCCGCTCTTTCTCTTCCAGTGTTATTCTTGGAGGACTTCGCCGTGACGAAAAAGGATTTTGCCGAGTTCCTTCGCCCGATTCTGGAGTGGATCAAGGCGAATCATGAGCGGCCCGCAGGCCATGAGCCTGGGCTACTGCCCATCCCAGAGAGATTTGGGAAGGGAATGGAGTGGGTCTACTACGATCGGCTGTACGGGATCATCTTCGATCCTTCTCAGTTGGTTGCTTGGGTAGACACCATCATGTCTCTCCGGCACGAGATCGGGTTGAATCGGGAATTCGTTCCTCTGGGGAGGGGCGACGCCGAACGGATGCTCCGAACCGAAACCCAGGCACAAGAGTTCAGTTTTCCGTTCCTAGTCGAGCTCGCCACGAATCCCGTGCAGATTGCCGAGCTGCGGCAGACAGCCATCGAGTTGCTCCAGACGGGAGAGACCCTTCCGGAGGAACTCATGGGGAAGCTGCGTTCGGCAGTGCACCGCACGCTCACCCCGCTCGGCCTGCCCGAGAGTGCGGCAAGTATGTAGCGGAAGAGAACAGTGCAACCCAGCTTCGGCTGGGGCAGAAGGGGGACGTCTCGACGAGACGGCCTCCTTCGCCATAGGTCGCCTCTTCCATTACTCCACTATTTCCTGTAAAGTATACGGGATTCGGCTCTATCATCCGGAAGCGCCGACGAGTCCTCTTTTCCAATGTCCCCGGCTTCACTTCGTTACGCCGAGGCTGGTCATCTCACTCCTATGAGCATCCGCAACATCGCCATCATCGCGCACGTTGACCACGGGAAGACCACCCTCGTGGATGCCCTGTTGAAGCAGGGCGGCGCGTTCGAGGAGCATGAGCAGGAGAGCGTGGGGGAGCTGATCATGGACAGCAATGATCAGGAGAAGGAGCGCGGCATCACGATCTATGCCAAGAATACGTCCATCAAGTACGGCGACTGCAAGATCAATATCGTGGACACGCCGGGGCACGCGGATTTCGGGTCGGAGGTCGAGCGCATCCTGCGCACCGTCGACTGTGTCCTCCTCGTGGTGGACGCGCAGGAGGGACCCATGCCGCAGACGAAATTCGTCCTCAAGAAGTCGCTGGAGCTGGGGCTAAATCCCATCGTCGTCATCAACAAGATCGACAAGCCCGCTGCGCGCCCCATGGAGGTGGTCGATGAAGTCTTCGACCTCTTCGTCGCGCTCCATGCCACGAACAAGCAGCTTGATTTCCCCTACGTGTTCGCTGTTGCGCGCGAGGGGATGGCCAAGCGGAAATTGGATGATACGTCCTCGGATTTGAAGCCGCTCTTCGAGCTGATTATGAGCCACGTGCCGGCGGCGGAGCAGAAGCTGAATCTGCCGTTTCGCATGCAGCCGAGTTCTCTCGCCTACGACAACTACCTCGGACGTCTGGCCATCGGGCGCGTGTTCGAGGGCGTTGCGCGGCCGGGAGATGCGGTGTTCGTGAAGACGCCGGACGGGCAGACGCGCAAGGGCAAGGTGACGAACGTGTTCGTCAATAAAGGGCTCACGCGTGTGGAGGTGACGGAGGCGGACGCGGGCGACATCGTGCTGATCGCGGGGATCCCGGACATCTACGTGGGGGAGACGATTACCACGGACGAGAATGCGGAGCTCCTGCCGGCCATCAAGATCGATCCGCCGACGATTTCCATGAACTTCCTCGTCAACAATTCCCCCTTTGCCGGCAAGGAGGGGAAACTGGTGACGACGCGGCACATCAAGGCGCGCCTCCTCAAGGAGCAGGAGACCAACGTCGGGCTCCTCATCGAGGAGATTCCCGGCACGGACGCGTACAAGGTCTCCGGCCGCGGCGAGCTCCACCTCTCGGTGCTCATCGAAGACATGCGGCGGGAGGGGTTTGAGCTGCAGGTGTCGCGGCCGCAGGTCATCGAGCGCGAGGAGGGAGGGAAGAGATTGGAGCCGATCGAACATGCGGTCATCGACGTGCCGGAGGAATTCACGGGACATGTCATCGAGATGCTCGCGGCGCGCAAAGGCGAGATGCTCGACATGAAGACGCACGAGAAACACACCCGGCTCGAGTACAAAGTGCCGACCCGCGGACTCCTCGGCTTCCGCGGCGATTTCATCATCGAGACGCGCGGCGAGGGCATCATCACGCACTCCTTCCTCGCCTACGAGCCCTTCAAGGGGGAGCTTTCCGGCAACTCGCACGGTTCCATGATCTCCATGGAGAATGGTGTGGCCGTGGCATTCGCTCTCTGGGGCCTGCAGGAGCGCGGGCGCCTCTTCATCATCCCGCAGACGAAGGTGTACGTGGGGATGGTGATCGGCGAGAGCGCCAAGGACGAGGAGATGACAGTGAATCCCTGCAAGGAGAAGAAACTCAGCAACATGCGCGCCTCCGGCTCCGACGAGGCCATCCTCCTCACGCCCGTGCAGCCGATGACCCTCGAGCAGGCGCTGGAATACATCGCCGATGACGAGCTGGTGGAGGTGACGCCGAGTTCAATCCGCCTGCGCAAGAAGCTGCTCACGGACAACGATCGGAGGAGGGCGAGGAGATAGAGATTGGCGTAGCGTGTCACGTTGAGCCCTTCGACTTTGCTCAGGACAGGCTCCGTCGAAACGCGACACGCGTGTCTACCCTTCGACGACGCTCAGGGTGACACGCTTTGCTGAAGCCAAAGGGCTGCAGAGGCTCTTTCTGCATGCCGGGCGCGGTATTTGACATTGATTTTCAATCATGAAGAAGTCATACTACCCTCCTTCTTCCACACCACCCATGACGTACCGTTCCACGCTCCCGGTCCTCCTCACGCTCGTTGGTGCATTGACGCTCGTCGCGTGTTCCCCTCGTACGGGACAACCCGGCACACAGTCGGGCGCTCTCCTCGAATCCTCAGGGTCCCTGCTCACGATGACGGTCAATTCTTCGACGGCGCAGCCCGGCGGGGAGGTCGCTTATGTGGTCACACTCAGCAATCGTACGGCGGCAGCGTTTCGTCAGGGGGAGGTGGATGTCGTGTTTCCGCTCCTGAAGATGGATGTGACGGAGGCGGGTGATGGGACGGTGGCGAATGATCGGGTGACGTGGGTGGTTTCGGAGCTCACTCCCGGACAATCGCAAACATTTGCCTTCCGTGCGAGCTTCCGTCCCACGCTGAAGGACGGTGACACCGTCCGGGTCCTCGCGAGTTTCCGCGCACAGAATCTGGCGGAGCCCCTTACGGCGCAGTCCGAAGTCGACATCGGTGCGGCTCTGTCCTCGGGGAGCGGCAGCACGGCCTCCCGGGCTGCATTCTTCCTCGGGATCGGGGAGGAAGAATCTTCGTCATCCTCCGTGAGCGCCGGGACGGGATTCACGATCACGCAGGTTGCGGATCAGACGGAACGACAGGCAGGGGCGCGCATCCGGTACACCGTGACTGTTCGCAATGCCTCATCCACTCTCTCCCGCGCCACCGTGACCGTCACGTATCCCGTCGAGCTCATGCGTGTCCTTACCGCTGCCAATGGCGGTGTCGTGAAGGAAGGGAAGATCACGTGGGTCATGCCGACTGCCGCGGAACGCACCTTCGCCTACGACGTCCGGCTCGCATCCACGCTGAAGGAAGGAGAGACAGTCGTCACCGTTGCGGAAGTCGCGACGGATCGGCTGCAACGAGTGGCGACGACCGAGGTACACGTCATCGGGAGTCTCCCGCTGACCGGGAGCGAAAGCCGGTTCTACGCGCCGCTGGAAACGGGGAAATTCCTTCATCCGTACGTTCCGTAGCTCTGTGTCAGCCTGAGCTTGCCGAAACACGCTTGTTTGTATTGTTCGAGGACACCCTACGGTACCGACGATTGCGGGTATGTGGACAGCATGAGGGAGCGGAGGAACTGCCATCCCTGATTCTTCCAGTCGACGGCCGCAGGATTGGCGAGACGCTGCGGCGGGGATGAAACGGGGACGTTCCCCGGCGAGAGGATGCCGACAGTCAATTCCCCGTCTGTGTAGTACCAGTCACCCTGTGCGTTGCGTCCCGCGATGTTGAGGCCGACGCCCGTCACCTGGTGCAGCTCGGTCAATTGTTTCTGCCGCACCAGATCGGCGAAGAGCGCATCGCGCTCCGCGTCCACGTCCGGTGCGATGTGGTGGGTCAGCCGGGCCGTGAATTGGTCGAAGCCGATGCCCTCGTCGTACGTTGCCGCTCCGATCCAGAGCGGTCGTCCGTCCCGTGAATGCAGCTGAGATTCCCAGAAGCGAACATGGTGGCGCTTCCGCGGGCTCTTCCCCGACGGTTCCTGGAAGGCGAGATCCTGCTGCCGTCCCCACAGGTACAGGTTGCTCATCGGGGCCTGCGGGTACGAGCGGTTGAGGAGGATGCTCGTCGCGATCCGCACGCTGGAGCGCAGGGTGACGCGGTCGGATGGCTGCCATCCGGTCTCGAGCATCGCCCGGAGGAGTTCCTCCTTCGTGCCCACCAATGCGACATTCAGCGGGTCACCGGAGAAGCCGAGGGAGCTCTCTGTGGTCTTCGGCGCAGCTTCGAGTGCCGGCTCGTGTTCGTAGTGGAGCCACGCGGAGGGGAGGAGGATGTACGAGATGAGCCCGTAGAGCAGGAGCGTCAGGAGCAGCACCTTCGTGCCCGTGCCAAGCCAGCGGCGGCGGCGAGAGCGCTTCAGAGAGCGGGGGGATCAGCCTTTGATGGGGATGCCGACGCCCTGCAGTTTGTAGAGGTCCGGATCGATCGAATGCGTGAAGCAGGTGCGGCCGGCGGCGTGAGACCAAGATTCCACGGTTCCGCCCGGCCCGGCGTAGGCGGGCGTCCTGCCCTGTGATGAGGAAGAAGCCGTCTCGAACGTTGCGCAGAGCTGGAAGCTCAATGCGCTCTTGGTGGCGTACTCGTACGGCTTGCTCGTTCCGGGATCCACGGGAGGCACGAAGCCGGAGATGTCGTTCTTCAGATCGTCGAGGGTCGCGGGCAGCTTGTCCTTCGCCTGCCAGTACGAGACGAGCTCGCTCTGGATCGATTGCAGATCGGACACACGACGGTCGTCGAAGCGCACCTGTCGCTGCTCGAACGGCGATCCGATGATGAAGAATCCCGCGGCGATGGAGACGAAGACCACGACGGCCGTTCCGATCCCGAGGATCCGTGGCAGGGAGGACTTCGTCATTTCCTTGCGGAGCACTTCCCACAGGTAGTAACCGAACACCGTTCCCGCGACGACGAGGATGATCAGGACTTTCAGGATGAAGCGGACCGTGAGGTCGCCATTGAGGAAGCTGTACACCAGCGTGATGAGGTCGATGATGATGACGAGGGCGGAGAGGAAGAGGGTGAGGTACAGGAGCCACTTGCGGACGCGCAGATCGGCTTTCTCCGGTTCGGCATGCACCTCGCGCTGAAGGAGCCACGAAACGAAGAGGTATACCGGGAAGACGATCACGAGTGCGGAGGTGGAGAAACGGATCGCGTCCAGATCGGCGCCGTAGGAGTAGTCCAGCACGTCCGGAAAGAGGTGATTGACGTACTGAAAGACGAGAACGAGGAACGCAGCCACGCTCACGTAGAGCATGGCGATCATGAGCATGTACAGAAAGACATCCTTCGCGACGGATCCGCGTGTGGAGGGCGTGTTCATAGAACGAGGGGGAAGTTCGCGAAGTGTAGCACAGGAGCGTCTCTTCGGCGCACGAAAGGCCCTCATTTTCCCCGCGGAGCAAGATGGGATTTACCGCGAGAACCGCAAGTCGTCCAGGAAGGTTGAGATGATGCTGGTTGCGGGGATGGAGAGGAGGATGCCGAGGACGGGATTGATGACGTCGGGGAAGCTGACGCCTACCAGCATCGCGAAGATGATGGCGACGGGAGAGAGCGAAACAGCGCGCTTCATGATGAGCGGGACGATGAAATTATTCTCCGTCCACTGCACGCCGTAGTAGCACGCGGCGATGATCAGTGCTCCCATGAATCCGCGTTCGGCCAGTGCGATGATCACGGCCGGTACCGCGGCAATGAACGGTCCGGCGTAGGGGATGAATTCCGTGAATCCGGCAAGGATCGCCAGCGTGAGGGCGTAGGGCATCCCGAGGAGCAAGAGGACCACGTAGACGAAGATGGCGATGACGAGGCAGAGCGTCAGCTGCCCCTTGGCCCACTGTGCGAGGCGGGCGCGAATGATGAGTGCTTTCCCCTCCAGGTAGAGACCGGAGCGGGCGGAAAGGACACTCCTGATCCAGGGGAGGATCTTCTCCCGCTCCACCTGGAGGAAGAAGGCGAAGAGGAGGGTGATCACCAGTCCCGCGACGAACGTGAGGATGCTCTCCGCGACGTCGGTGGCCATCTGGAGGGAGCTCCCCGCCACGGCTTGCAGCTGTTCACCTATGCGTTGCAGAGCGTCGGGAAGTTCCTGAATGGACTGATGCCGGAACACAGATTGCAGCGCGCTCGAGAGCTGATCGTTCAACCCCGCGTCGAGGAACGGCAGGGAGATGGTGGGGTGAAGGAGAAACTGGCCGACTTCGCCCGATGCGAGCTGGGAGAGCTGCGTCACCTGCTCGGCAAGGATCGGGACGAGGGAGAGGAGCAATCCGACGATGAGGGTGAGGAAGAGCGCGAAGTGCAGGAGGACCGCAAGGCTGCGCGGCACATGCCAGCGTTCGAGCGCCCGCACACCCGGATCGATGATCGTTGCGACGAAGGCTCCGAGCAGGAAGAGAATGAAAATGTCGCGCAGGAGCCATGCGAGGAGCAGGCCAAATGCCACCGCGAGGAACGCCAGGAATGCTTCCGCCATCCCTGCAGGGGAAGGGGAAGCGAGGAAGGTCCCCCGGGGCGCGACCGGGGCGGGAGCAGAACGGACAGCCATGATGGGATCCATGGTAGCAGACATCGCAGCGTGGCACGAATCCCGGGGAGGACTCGCCGGGGCCAAATTGTCCTTGGGAGTCCGTATCTTGCACAGCTTCGCGGAAGGAGGGTACACTCGCAGGTAATTTCCCCCCTCTGTCCTATGGCTGGTTCCCGTCGGCCTCTCTTCTGGGCCATTGTCATCATCGTCATCGCGGCAATCGCGTACGTCGGCTACGGCCGCTGGTACGGCCGTGTCTCCGCTTCCCGCTGCGGCGACGGCGTCATCTCCTTCGGTGAGGGATGCGACGATCGAAACATGAGGAATGGCGACGGCTGCAACGAGAAGTGCAAGGTGGAGCCGAACTGGACGTGCGCCGGCGCTCCCAGCGCCTGCTCCGAGCGTGTCGTCCGCTGCGGCGACGGAGTCATCGCCCCCGAGGAAGCATGTGACGATGGCAACGCCTTCGCCAATGACGGATGTTCCGATTCGTGCCAGATTGAGCCCGAGTACCTCTGCGTGGGTGTCCCGAGCGTCTGCAAGAAGGTCTAATTTCTCTCGGAATGTGCCAAAGAGCCGTCTCCGGACGGCTCTTTGCAGTGTCTGAGGTATTTTCCCTGGAAGGAAGTACTCCTGTCGCGTCACAATAGGCTTCTCCCATGACGTCCTTCGAGGAACTCCTTGGGCTCTACGACTACGACTACCCGCGTGATCTCATCGCGCAGGCGCCGGCCTCTCCGCGGGACAGCGCCCGCCTCCTCGTCTTCGACCGGTCGTCCAAGCATATGGAGGACGCGATCTTTCACGACATCGAGAAGTTCCTCCCGAAGGATGCGTTGCTCGTCCTCAACGAGACGAAAGTGATCCCTGCCAAGCTCACGTTGCAGACGGAGGGTGGTCGCGATGTGAGCGTCCTCCTGCTGGGTCCCGCGGGCGAGGGGCTGCGCGCGTTCGCCGACAGGAAGCTCCGAGTGAGCGAGCGCCTCCGGATCCCCGGCGGTCCCGATTTCTCCGTGGAAGGCCAGGATGGCAAGGCATGGCTCCTCCTGCCGTCCTTCCCGCTCTCTGAGCTCCCGGCGATGCTCGACCGCTTCGGTGAGGCGCCGCTGCCGCCATACATCAAGGAATCGCCGCTCTCGCGCATGGAGCTCCTGCAGGAGTACCAGTCGGTCGTGGCGCGGGAGCCGGGCTCCATCGCGGCGCCCACGGCTTCCCTGCACTTCACGGAACGTTTACTTCGGAAGCTGGAGAAATCCGGCATCAAGACGGCGCTCGTGACGCTCCACGTCCACCTCGGCACGTTCGCGCCGCTCACGGAGGAGCAGTGGAAGACGGGCGCGCTCCACCGCGAGGAATACCACATCCACCCGCACACCGCGCAGGCCATCAACGCGGCGAAGGAGAAGGGCACGCCCGTGATCGCCGTCGGCACCACCGTCGTCCGCACGCTGGAATCCGCCGCGGATGCCACGAATCGTATCGTGAAGCAGTCCGGCACGACGTCGCTCTTCATCCGGGAGGGACATCAGTTCCGCATCATCGACGGCATGATCACCAATTTTCATGTCCCGCGTTCCAGTCTCCTCATGCTCGTTGCGGCGTTCCTCGGCCGCGGCACGCTCCTCGAGCTCTACCGTCACGCCATCGCCGAGCGGTACAGGCTCTTCAGCTTCGGGGATGCGATGCTCATTACCTGAAGATCAGAGCACCGCGTTGAAGAGGTAGCCCGTGAGCATAATCCCGACCGTGAGGATGCCGACGTAGAGCGCGAGCAATTTCGGCTTCAGGATGCGCCGCAGGATGATCATCTCCGGCACCGACAGCGCCGTGACCGCCATCATGAAGGCGAGAGCCGTCCCCATGGGGAGGCCTTTCTCCAGGAGCGAACTCACGATGGGAATCGTTCCCGCTGCATTCGAGTAGAGCGGCACGCCGATGAGGACAGCGATGGGCACGGCGAAGGGGTTGCTCTTCCCAGCGACGCGCGCGAGGAAATCCTCCGGCGCGTAACCGTGAATGAAGGCGCCCGCCGCGACGCCGAGGAGGACGTACGGGAAGATCCTGCGCACCAAATTGCGTGTGTAGCGCCACGAGCGGGCGAAGCGCTCTCGCACCGTGGGGTTCGCTTTCGCGACGGACTGCGTCGCCGCGCCACGGTCGATGAGATGTTCGATGTGCATCCGGCCGAGCACGAGACCTGTGAGGATGGCGAGGAGTACGCCCGATCCGATGTAGAGCGTCATCGCTTTCCATCCGAAGAGCGCGAGGAGAAGTACCATCGCCACCTCATTCACCATCGGCGCGGAGACGAGGTAGGAGAAGGCGATGCCCGCGGGCACGCCGCTCTCGATGATGCCGAGGAAGAGGGGAATGGCCGAGCAGGAGCAGAAGGGCGTCACGATGCCCACTCCGGCGGCCAGCACATGGCCCACGAGACGATTCTTGTGCGTCAGCATCGCCTTGATCCGCTCCGGCGGCAGGAAGGTGCGGAGGAACGTGACGGCATAGATGATCACCGTCAGCAAAATCAGAATCTTGATGCTGTCGTAGAGGAAGAACGAAATTGCCTCGCCCAAGCGGTTCTCCGGGAGGCGGAGGAGGGAGAAGACGAGCCAGTTAGAAAGAGAGGAGAGAGACATCGTGCTCAGTATGCCACATCTATCATTTCTACGTTCCTAGATCATTCCTCAGGATTTTCTTGAGATGGAAAAGTTACTGAGCCGATAATTTTTTCGTAAGTTACTCTGGCCTCAGGCGAATCACAGACTGGCATGAAGATGTAAGAATATTTTGGACCGAAAATGTGCCACTCTATGGTTTCGCAAATTAAGTTGTATCGGCTCTCAATGACTTTGTGAGTTCCAATAGTCTTTTCCTCAATTTCCGCATCGGGCTTGTCTTTTCTGAGGGCTTTCAGTTTCTTCGACAGTTCAGTTGCTGGCTCGACGATTACTTTGTCATATCTGCAGAACCCTCCCCCCTCGCACCCTCCCAAAGGGCCAAAAAAGAAACCATTAATTTCCTTTTCTACAGGATCGAGAGAAAATATATCTGTTCCCCATTCAGTGTTGAAAGGAAGCTCGAGCGAAATATCGAATTCATCGTCTGAATATGTAATCCATTGATTCTCGGGGATAAGATTTGAGCGTATGTGTCCTGCGTGTTCATACCCTGCAATATCTCCTTCTCCTACGTATACCAATCCACTCCAGAATTTTAAGGTGCTTCCTGAATTTTCTGGCAGGGGCTGCAGAACCGGTCGCATAGAAATTTCAGAACTACTTGAAGCGGCATTTATTACATTAGGTGGTTCTGTTGGCTGAAAGCCACATGAGGTCAAAAGAAGAAATGCCAGTGCTGAATACAGTTTAGATGTAGTCTTCATCGGTGAGGGGTAGATCAATATGTTCAGCTTCACTAGGCAATGCTTCATCAACACCAAAGTGATTGAGCCATTGAGTTAGACCGACAGATTGCCATTCATCAAGTACATTCATAAGGGCGATTTCAAAATGAAGATGTGAATATTTTGTTCCAGTAGCTCCTGTGAGCCCTAGCTGATTTCCATGTTTGATTTGATCATCAACTTTCCAGGAAACAAAGATATTCTCAATAGTGAAGTAGCCAAGTTGAGTCATGTGCATATATGTCGTTCGCCATTGAATTGTTGTCCGTTGCCCGTCTACTACGATGAATGATGAGTGCTCAACAATAATTTCCCCCAAACTCTCATTGATATAGACAATTTTCCCATCAGCCGCTGCGAACACAGGTTGATCAATATCGGCATTTTCAGATCCATAATTTAGATCAACGGCATTATATGAAAGATTACTATGAGACGGCGAACTTAAAGTTCGTCTCCATGGATGCTGAGAGAGGTCCAGAGGTGCGTCAGTTCTCTGGAGAATCGCATTTTCGATGGCGATCTTCCTCGCATTCTCCGGCGTATTCTCGCGGGCGGAGAGCAATTCCGAGGTGAAAATGCCGCCGCGCAAATTCAGCTCAAATCGCTCCGAGGTATCTGTAACGGGGTTTCCGGCTTTGTCCCACAGCACCAGCTTGGCACTCACCTGCCCGTGGAAGATGCCGTCGGGGAAGAGTGCGCGAATGCTGGACATGGCGACGTCGACGTACAGTGTATTCCTGAAATCGCCGGGGACGAGAGCGGCATTGACCCCGCCGATCTGGTTTCCCGATGCATCGATGAGGTAGACATTGCCGTGGTCGTATGTCAGATCCGAGGAAGTGAAGTCGAAACGCAAACGGACGCTCTCATCGTCATCCGTGTACTCAGCACCGCTCGATGCAGGTTTCCCCACATGCGCACCCAGCACGCTATTTGGCGCGATCGAGTTCTCAGTCTGGAACATCCCCCCGTACTGTCCCTCATTAAACAGTGCCTTCAGTGCCGCCACCATAGCCTGTTCTGCGGAGGCCCGATCCGGGAAACTCTGCTGCAGGTCGGCGGCGTGGAGGATCTTTTCGAAGGGAATACCTGTGATGTTCCCCACTGCCCTTGCCGCGTCCAGGAATTCCTCGAAGTGCGGATCTTTGGTGATTGCTCCATCGCCAGCCGTACCCGCGTGCAACTCCGCGTGGGAAATCAGCTTCTGCACGAGGCCGAGGAAGATCTTGCCCATGGCCGTGTCGTCCCGCACGTCCTCCGCGCGGTAGCCATCCGTATCAAACCATTGAAGCATCTGGTTGTAGCCATCGGCGGTTGAACTTTGAAGCAGCTCATGAATATCGACATCCGTATTCCCCATTGCCAGAAGTTGCGATGATTTAACGAGGGTTTCGTCATCTGTCAGTTCCGGTTCTGCCTCTTCCACCACTTCGAGGATGGCTTGTGCGATGAGCCGTTGTCGCATCTGTTCCGTCGCTACCGGATTCTGCCGGACCACTTCCAATATCTTTACGATTCCGGGCATGGTGGATTGATGCAGTGCCTCATTTACGTTGCTGTAGAGCGTTTGCCATCGCCGCGTCGACATCGCCGCCATGCGACGCTCGGTTGCATACTCCTCCGGCCGCGCCTGCTGGATCCTGCGCTTGTAGCAGGTCGTGACGCCGTTACTGTCGATCACTTCCAACGTCACGGAGTCGCCGGCGTTGGCGATGCCGACATTGACCGAGAGCGCGGTCTTCCCCAGTGCGCCGATGGAGCCCGTGAATTCCTTCACGACCGGATCCGCGATCGATCCCGACGGACCCGAGTGGATCCGCGCCGTGAAGGTTCCCCCCTGCATGCCCAGGTTCATGATCTGGAAGAGCACATTGACCGTGTCGCCGCCGTTGGAGCGGAAGTTCGCTGAGGGGACGGCTTCCGGCACTTCCTGCCATCCCTCGGCCAATCCTCCCTGCCGGACCACGAGCACTCCACTCTCGATGCTCATCGTTTGGTTGGGCATCACCTCCGCGCAGGTCTCTCCCTGCTCTGCGGGCATGACTGTGTCATATGCGCCACCCGGACCCTTCAGGAGGACAACCAGGTACTTCGGGGCGCCCGGGAAGGTGATGAAACAGGATCCGAGGGATTTCCAGTATTCGGACGGAACAGAGTGGAGACCGTCCGGGCAAACGTAGTAGAGACCGGAGACGGTGATGCTTTTCGCGGAGCGGAATTCGTGCCGGTTGTATGTCGTAGGATCGTTGATGCTCTGCGGGAGATTGAGGATCGAGCCGCTCCAGACAGCCGAACTCCCGCCGCCGTAGTACACGTTGGGATTCTGTCGCGCGGTGTCGATGTGGTTGAAGGGGACGCCGTCCCACTGGAAATCCTGGCCCGTTATGTAGCCGTACGTGCCGTTCGACTCCGGCGAGAGGGGGGCGCTCGCCGGCTGATCCTGATCCAGCGTGCCGGTGACGGTGCAACCGGAGACGAGGAGCGTCGAAGCTGTGTTCGCTTTGCAGAGCATCACATGCGTGAGGCCGCCCTCGTACGCGAGGTGGGCCGTACCGTCGGCTCCGACCGCCTGCGAGACGACTTTGTTGCTGCCGCTGTACCCTTCCACCGTGATGGTATCGCCCATCCGATCCGACTTCGCCTGCACATCCACGCCCGTCACGCGCCGCTCGCTGCCCGAGAGATCGAGCGCCGTCAGAACGCCCGTGGCCTGCATCCACGTGCCATCCGGCACCTGCGGTACGGTGGTGGACGTGTATCCCTGGAGAGCCCGGAAGCCGTATGCGGCGTTGGAACCCTGTGTCGTGATCTTCAGATTCTGCACCACCGCGTCCACCATGACGGGGCCGCCCGATCCGATCGAGACGCTGCGAACCGTTCCGTCCGCCGCAGTGATATCCAGTATCCCGCCCTCCTGCCCGCTCACGTGCCGGACGTCGACCCACTGGACGTAGCGGGGAGTGGCGAAGGTGAGGGTAATGGGAGCGCAGCCCATGGCGTTCGGTGTCTCGTACGCCTGGATGATTCCGTCCCTGATGGTGAGGTAGTGGGGAGGATGAACGGGATCGTAGGGACGGTTGGTGTCCGCGGCGATGGTTACGGTTCCCAAAGCGGCGCTCGTGACCGTTCCCCAGGAGGAGAATTGGCCGTCTTTGATGCCGAGGACCGTGCAGAGATTGGGAGCGGACGCGACTTGATCGGGCGTGAGGCCTGCGGCGAGGACCGCGCGGCGAAGTGCCGCCGTGTCGGCAACAGAGAGCGTTCCCGGGATGGAAGAGCGTCCCTGGAACGCGTCAAATTGGGCGGTTCCCCCCAGCTCAGCGAGTGACAGTGTCAGCGACGAGGAGTCGTCGTCGAATGTCCCGGTGTCGAGTGCGAGCGTGTCTGTCTTTTCCATGGACGTCGTGAGCACGGTGTTCAGGGTTGTGTCGGCGAGGATCTCCGCGGCGGACGTGCGGACAGTTGCGCTCAGTTCCGCGAGGATTTCTTCGTGTGCCGCGATGTCGGCCGTCACTTCCTCCATCGCCGCATCGGTGGCTGCCAGCGAGGTTTGATCTCCCGTCACTTCGGCGAGCACGGCGTCCCGCGCACGCAGCTGTTCCTCCCCGGCGAGAACGGTCTGCGCTTCCTCCTCCTGTGTGGTGTGCAGCAACGCTGCGTCTTCCCCGATCGCCGCGTCGGCGGATTGCATTTCTCCGGGGAGCGCCGCTTGCCTGCTCTCAAGCGTGGCGATAGTCCTGGCAGCCTCTTCGACTTGCTTCCCCAAGAGATCAATCTTGCCTCGCAGCATCGTATCCTTCTGTTCCAGATTCCTCAGGCTCGGTCCGTAGTTGCGGAGCCAGCGGGTCACGAATGCACGCTGCTGCAGGGAAAATCGGTCTCCGGGATGACTTTCCAGATTCGTATTGAGACTCTGGAGGTAGTTCTGCTGTCGTTGGTAGGTGGCCCGGAGTGGCGTGAGGCTCTTCAGCACCACTTGTTCCTGCTTCGTCACTGTCTTCATGGAGGTTTGGAGTCCCTGGAGCTCCGTCCTAGCGCTCGCGAGGCGTTGCGGGAGTGCCTCTTGTTCCGTGTGGAGCGTCGCGTCTTTTGCGGTGAGCGCAGCGATCTCCTCCGTGAGCAGCGTTTCGCGTGCATGGATGGCATCCATGTGTTCACTGATCGCCGCCAGCGACTTCTCCGCCTGCGCCAGACTCGTCTCGTCGCGCTGCAATTCCGACGTCATCTCCGTCCGGTCGAGCCGGAGGACGCTCAGTCGGTCCTTGTCCGTCTGCCATGCGTCGCCTTCTTCTTCCGCCGCTCCGCTGATCGTTGCGAGGTCAGCGAAGGCGGGATCCTGCTGCGCCGCCTCGAGAAGAGCGGGGTAGTCCGCTTCCGTCCATGTAGTCCCCCGTCCCACGAGGGTAGCCGCGATGTTCGCACGGATTTCGTCCGCGGGGTTGGTATCCAGCGTGGTGGTTGCCGAGAGGTACTCGCGCGGCTCGAGCGGTTCGAAGGAGAGAGGGCGGTTTTTGCTGTGCATGAGAGGGCGGGGGATGGACCGCCCCCATCTCATTCCTGTTGCCGCACGCCCGGAAGACCGCGGGAGGAATACTCTTTCGTCAGCATCGACTTTCCCTCTTGTGCTTGAGCTCCAAGACGTTCCATGGGTGCATGGAACGCAGGGGGTCAACCGGCTGAAAACACCCCTACTTCACCGTCATCTCATACGTCTTCGTCTCGAGGGGCTGCACGCTCTCCCACGGGCGGGCGTACGCGAAGGTGAGCGTCGTCATTCCCGGTTTCTCTGCGCGGAACTGGAATATCTGATGTCCCGGGGCACCGGTGACGCGACCGGCTGCCTGCGACTCTTCGAAGGTATCAGATACTTTTGAGACCGTATCTCCGGTCAGGGTGACCGTCCAGCTGTAGCCGGTCGTGGGGTTGCTCTGGAGCACGATGCGGAACGTCTGGCCCACGGCGAGTTCGGAGGGGCCCGTTACCAGGATGTCGGGGATATCAGTGAAAGGTGCGGATTGCTTCTGCGCCGGCTGGGCACCGCCCACGGAAGCAGCCGTTGCTTCGGAAGAAACGGATGACGCATTCGTTCCTTCTTTCGACGGAGCGGGTTGCTGATTTCCGCACGCAGCGAGCGTGAGGAGCGCGAGGGCGGCGAGAGGGAGGAGGCGTTTCATACGGAGGGATGGAATGACAGAACAGAGTGACAGTATATTCTCACGTTTTTGATCCATTTCCAATGCACCTATCCGTAAGAACGAACGCAAATGAATGGCTATTCACGGTCTCGTTCCTCTGATGTGCTGCAGCTGCGTTTCGAGGTCGTTGATTTGTTTCAGCAACGCCCGATCGGCCTCTTCCCGGCGTCGCAACTCCACAATGTAATTCCTTTTGAGTGCTTCCGTGACATTGGTCACCTCGCCCTCCCGTTTCAGATCCGCCTGAAACGCGCGTTCCTTCCCGGCATTCACTCCCTCCTGGCGTTCTTCCTCCTTCACCACCGTCGCCAGAGCCGTTGCCTCCTTTCGCTTCTCGACTGCCCGGCGATCCGTCATGGTTTTCAATCCCGCCAGACGGTCGCGGTTGAGGCGCTTCTCATCTTCGTCGATCTTGGTGATGCGATCCTGCAGGGGCCGGAGAGATTCATCGGTCATGAGGGTGAGGAGGGAAGGGCATAGTGGAACACGGAAGTGGTCAGTACGTCTTCTGCTGGCAGACAATTTTTGCGGCGTTGTACTTCACGTTCAACTCGTTCTGCCGTATGAGCGGCAACGTGCAGGTGGGTCCCATCGAGAGGTACGCGCCGAACTGCGCCTGACAGTACGATTGGCTTTTCCCGTTCGAGATACAGGCGTCGTAGGCGATCTGCATGGTCGCGCTCACCTGCCTGCACGTCGCTGCCCAGAGCTGGTTATGAGCCTCCGTCGCGGCGTTGATGCAGGTGTCGATTTCCGCCTGTGTCCCTGAGATGCGCACGGAAGAAGTCTGCGTCTGCTCCGATCCGGACGCGGGACTCTTCATCGAGGAGGAGGATTGTGTCTGGGCGCGCAGGGCCATGGGGACGTAGATGAAGCCGGCGGCGACAACCACGATGAGGACGCCGAGCATCGTTATCACGGCGGTGTTGGATCGTACGGGACGGAAGGAGAAATCGGTCATGGAAGAGGGGGAAAGAGAATTGGAGTGGTATCACGCGCGTTTCAACGTGCGCAGGACGGCAATGAGAATCACGGCGCCGATGACCGCCATGGCGATGGCACCGAGCGTTCCGTAGGCGGTAATCCCGAAGAGGCGCAGGAGGAAGCCGCCGATGAGTGCGCCGATGATGCCGACGACGATGTCACCCACGATGCCGTATCCGCCGCCCTTCATGATGAGGCCGGCAATCCAGCCCGCGACGAGGCCGATGAGGAGGAACCAGAGGATGTCCATGTTGGAGGGGAGGAAAGTGAGAAAGGAAAGAGAGGAGAGAGAAAGAGGAAGAGGGTCACTTCAGATTGCTGATGATCGTGTGGGCTTTCTGCGTCGAATCCGTCTTCAGGCGATACACGATTTCCGCCATTTCGGCGCGGGTCAGTGTCTGATCGAAACGCGTGATGCTGACAGGGATTGCGTGCAGATCGGAGAGGCTCTGCACGTAGGGGCGGTACCAGAATTCCCCAAGCTCGGGGTTCTTGATATCGAGGGAGAAGACATTGGAGATGATCTTGGCCGCTTCCACGAAGTTGATGGAGTCCGCGGGACGGTACGTGCCGTCCGGATATCCGTCGATGAGGTGCTTCGTCTTGGCGACGCACACGTTCGTGGCGTACCAGGCGTCCTTGGATACATCGGAGAAGAAGACGGTCGTCGCAGTCTCGGAGATGTTCGCTTGCACGCAATTGGCCATGTCGTTCGTGTCCAGGATGAAGGGGTTGATCATGAACTGCACGAATTCCGCGCGGTTCAGGCGGTTACTTGGTTTGAATGTTCCGTCCAGATAGCCCTTGAGCACATTCTTCGTGCGGAGGTACTCAATGGCCTGATAGTTCATGCTTGTCGTGGGAACGTCGGTGAAGGGAGCCTGGGAGAATGCCGTGTCTTCTGCGAATGCTGTGCCGCCAAAGAGCATGGGGCCGATGAGGAGAAACCAGAGGAGGTTCATGGGAGGGGAGGAAAGAGAGAAAAGGAAGAAAGGGGGAAATGGAGCAATTCATATTCGATGCGCCGTCCGCCGCGCGGCGGACTGGAGAATCCCGGTGCGGGTTGCCCCCGGGAAGGTCTTGTGATGGATCGCGGGGAACCACGATTGCAGGACACCGGAAAACCGCCGGACGGGAAGGGAAGGAAAGTACAAGCGGTTGGTACGCATAGGTGGGTGTGGGGAAGGAATGAACCATCACGATAGGCGCTTGTGATTCCTGCGCCAGTAGCTCCGACGACATGGAGTCGCCGGGATTCGGCTCTCTCGGCACTCATCTGGACTCGTTCAGGCCCCTTTACATGTTGAGCGACCAGCTCGTGAGGAAATTCATGGGCATCAACTCGATGATCTTCCTCGCCTGCAGTTCCGGCTCGAGGGATCGGTTGTTGTACTTCCACTCCAGCTCCTTGAGGTAGAACCCCGTGTTCCGTTTCCAGATGCCGTGGTGGCTGCGTGTCCGCTGCCGAATCCACGTCCACATTTTCTCTGCGCCGTCCTTCGCCCGTCCCTCCGTCGTGAAGCGGTGGAACTTGCCGCAGCAGATGAGACCTGCGAAGCCTTCGCGGCGGCCAGGAGCTTCCTCCCTCGAGCCAAATGCATGGAAGTGGAACACCGCTTCATCGTCTTTGAGCGGGTCGATGTAGACCTCGCCGCTCTCTCGCAGTTGCACGCCGAATGCCGGTGGCTTCCCTTGGGCCTCATCCAAGCGGATTTTGCTGTTGCACCACTTGCACCGGGATGGGTCGTGCAGCGCATGTGCATTCCCCTTGTAGGGGGAGAGGAGAGGGATTTTCTCCTGTGGCAGATTCTTTTCGATGAGGAGTCTGCGAAAGTGATTGTAGAAGGCGGTGATCAGTCGGTAGCGGTGATGGGTGATTTGTGCTGTTCTGTTCGCCGAGAAATCGAGGCAGAAACAGAGGAGAATCTCGGCACACTGCTGCAGCTTGTTCCCCTCCGTCACTTTGTGGACGCGGAACTTCTTGCCGCACACGGTGCACTTCTTTCGTCCGTCCCCCAGTGTATTCAGCCTCGTTCGTCTCTTGCATTGAGGACAAAGTATGTGGCGGGAGGTATCGCTCTGTGTTGGGCGCACTTTCTGCTTGAGGTGCGGCAGGAGGGAATCCGCATTAATAATCATTGTACAAGCGGAAATAGTGGGCCCTTCTTCATCAGGGTAGTCCTTTCCAGGGGGAAAGCACAGAAATATATATGGGAAAGACACGATCTCAATATGTTGCAGGGTACCTCTCTCGATCAATTTCCAGCTTGAAACAACCCCGAATCCCTTCGATGGCAGTTAGTGAGATGTGCTCACCTTCTGCCTCCTCCCGACCTATGATAGCTCCAGGAGCTCTTCTGTGAAGATTGCGAGCGGCGGGGATACGGCGAGCGGCGGTCATCGTCCGACGGTTGATGCGCGGAGGGAGGGAGGACGGGGAGCGTCGGGGTGGGCTTGTGGCGCAGTTGGGAGCGGATGAGCCGCTCGATGTCGCGGACTTCGTTCTTCTGCTCGAACGTGGCGAAGGAGATGGCCTTCCCCTCCTTTCCGGCCCGCGCCGTGCGACCGATGCGGTGCACGTAGTCGTTGGGATCGTCGGGCAGGTCGTAATTGATCACCACTTCGATGTTCGCCACGTCGATGCCGCGCGCCGCGATGTCGGTCGCCACGAGCACGCGGTACTTGCCCTTCCTGAACCCCTCCAGTGCCTCACGCCGCTGGTGGAGCGTGCGGTTGGCGTGGATCTCGGCCGCGGAGTGTCCGCGTTCCCGGAGGTTGCGCGTGATCTTCTTGGCGCCGTGCTTCGTCCGCGAGAAGACGAGGATCGTTCCGTGGTGCTCCTGCAGCAGCGACTCGAGGAGCGCGGGCTTCTCCGTCTTCTGGATGATGAAGAGTTCCTGCAGAATCTGCGCGACGGGCGTGCCCTGCGGCGCCACCTCGATGCGGATGGGGAGCTTCATGTGCGCGTTCGCCATCTTCATGATCTCGTGCGGCATCGTGGCGGAGAAGAGCAGCGTCTGACGCTCGCGGGGCACGTGGCGGAGGATCTGCTCGATCTGCGGGCGGAAGCCCATGTCCAGCATGCGGTCGGCTTCGTCCAGGACGAGGACCGCCACCTCCTTGAGCGTGATCGTTCCCTGCTGCAGGTGATCATTCAGCCGTCCCGGCGTGGCGACGACGATGCGTGGATTGGCGCGGATGGCGGCTTTCTGAATACCCATGGACGCTCCTCCGATGAGGACGGCCGTGCGGATGCCGAGCGGCGTGCCGAGCATCTGCAGGACCTCATCCACCTGATAGGCCAGCTCGCGCGTCGGGACCACGACGAGACCGCGACCTTTCCCCAGAAAGAGCCTCTGGAGCATCGGGATGCCGAAGGCGAGCGTCTTGCCCGTGCCTGTCTGCGCGATGCCCACGATGTCCTTGCCTTCGATCGCCGGTTGAATGGATTGCTGCTGGATCGGCGTCGGGGTCGTGAAGCGTTTCTGCGTCAGGATCTCAAGGATCTTCGGATCGATTCCGAGCGTCAGGAACGTCGGGTGGGGGTGGGTTGAGGAATTGAGAGACATTGAGGAAGGCAGAGAGGGCAGGGAGGGCAGAAAAGGCAGGGAGGCAGCCGGAAATGGTGTCCTGTCTTCTGTTCATGCGAAGAATACCCGTCCCAAGCCGAAAAACCTATGAGATTTGGCCCTTTCTACGGTGCGCAGGGCGGCGCGGACGATGCCCGCAGTGCCTGCCGTTGCTCCTGCGTGAGGGGCGTGAGGGTCTTCTTCTCCATCCACACTCTCTGCGAGCAGTGCATGGACCACAGGATCATCTTCGACTGGTCGGGGGTGAAGGGAACGGCGAGCGAGCGGGGGAGCGTGATGCCGAGGGATAGCAATGCGTTCACCGACGGCTGGTACCACGGCACGCGCGGATCGGAGGAATCCTTACCGAGGCCGTACGCCTTCGCGATCACCTTGGCCGCTTCGGCGTTGTTGATGACCTGCATCGGGCGGAAGTAGCCGTCCGGATATCCCTGGATGATGCCGGCCTCGAGTGCGGTGCAGAGCTCCGGTGCCAGAGGATCCGTGCGCGTGATGTCGCGGAAGAGGAGCTCGTAGCGCGAGGGCGAGAGGCGATCGAGACAGCCGGTCAGCTCTTCGGAGTGCAGCGCGCGGATGAGGGAGGCGACGAATGCACCGCGGGTCATGTCCTGCCCGGGACGCGGAAGCATGGAGCGGGGAGAACCGGAGGTGGTCGTCGTCTGCGTTGTGGTTGTAGTATCAAGGTGCCGGAGCACGCGACGCGGAAGAGGGACAGCGGCACTTGCCGTCGCCGGGACGAAGAGGAGCGAGAGGAGGACGGAGGCGGCGACGCGTTTGAGAGGCATGGGGGGCTGGAAAAAGGGGGTCAGTATGGGCGTTCTCTTCCGCACTCCGCAATGCATCATCACCACCAGAGTGAAGAAGATTCAACAGAAGAAATATTTGGCTTCATAGAGGGCTGAAACAGAAATTCCGGAGGAACATTTTCAAGAGAAATTCTATGGATGATTTCATACTCAGAGTCGCTGAATACGAGGGGAGCCCTGAGGGAAGCGAAATAATTTCTTCACCCACACTACGCCTCAATCTTCGAGAACAGCCAGCTCCCGATCACCATCAGGAGCGCCGTGAGGATAGTGAGGACTGTCAGGTCCAGGCTGAGCCCGAATTGTGAGAGGCCGGTGAGGGAGCCGCGCAGCCCGTCGACGCCGAAGGAGAGCGGATCGACCTTCACGATGATCGCGAGGACGGAGGGAAGATTGTCGAGGGGGAAGAGCGCGCCACTGAGAAAGAAGAGCGGCATCACGAGGAAGTTCATGATGAGCTGGAAGCCGTGGAAGTCTTCGAGCACGCTCGCGATGGCCGTGCCGAGGGCGGTGAAGAGAAGTGCGATGAGGATGACGAAGACGAGCGCCATGGGGAGCATCGCCCAGCTTGCCGGCCGGAAGCCGACGAGGAGCGTGATGAGGAAGATGATGATGCCCTGGATGGTGGCTACCGTCGCGCCGCCGAGCGTGCGGCCGATCATGATCTGCAGGCGCGGCACGGGCGCGACGAGCGTCTCCTTGAGAAAGCCGAACTGCCGGTCCCAGATGATCTCGATGCCGGAGAAGATGGCCGTGAAGAGGATGCTCATGGCCATGATGCCGGGCGCGAGGAACTCGATGTAGTTGCCGCCGCCGGCCTTCTGGAACATCGGCCCGAGCCCGAAGCCGAGCGCGACGAGGAAGAGGAGCGGCTGGCCCAGCGACCCGATGATTCGGGACTTGGACCGGATGGTTCTCTTCAATTGACGGAGCCAGAGGATGTAGATGGTGTTCATAGGAGACGAATGGAGAGGGGCGGATTAACGGCGGGTGAACATGCGACGGTGCATGCGCATTTGGTCGAGTGCGCCTGCCTCCTCTTCACGGATTTCGTGTCCGGTGAGGGCGAGGAATGCTTCTTCGAGCGTGGCGGTCTTCGTCTGTTCCTGCAGCTCCTTCGAGGTGCCCTGCCCCACGATCTTGCCGTGGTCGATGACGGCGATGTGCCGGGCGACCTTCTCCGCCTCCTCCATGTAGTGGGTCGTGAGGAAAACCGTGATGCCCTCTTCCTTGTTCAACCGGTCCACGTAGGACCAGAGGTGATTGCGTGTCTGCGGGTCCAGCCCGATCGTCGGCTCGTCGAGGAAGAGGACCTTCGGGTGGTGGAGGAGCCCGCGTGCGATCTCGAGCCGGCGCTTCATGCCGCCGGAGAACTGTTTCACGTAGTCATTCCTCCGGTCCCACAGCTCCACGACTTTAAGGAGCTCCTCCGTCCGCTTGCGTCCGAGCTCCTTCGGGACGTGGTAGAGGACGCCGTGGATGTCCATGTTCTCTATGGCCGTCAGCTCGTCATCCAGGCTCGGATCCTGGAACACGATGCCGAAGCTCCTGCGTGCCGCATCCTGATCATGCTGCGGATCATGGCCATTGATGCGGACCGTGCCGCTGCTGGGGTGAAGGAGCGTCGTGAGGATCTTGATGGTCGTGGTCTTGCCGGCGCCGTTGGGGCCGAGGAAGGCGAACACGTCGCCCTGCTCAACCTCGAACGACACGCCGTCCACGGCGGGGGTCTTGCTTCCCGGATAGGTCTTGGAGAGGTTGTCGACGGAGATGATGGAAGGCATAGGGATGTTGAGATAGTTAGACAAGCTAAGTATCAGGAGACTACGCGCCGACGTTCTGCTTGTCGACTATTTTCCTCTTCATTCGTGACGTCAGTCGACCGTCACTCCTTCCAAGAGATACTTCAGCTGATCGCGAGTTTTGTGAATGCGCATGGGAAGAGGCATCCCGAACATGACTTCACAGTAGTCATTCAATGGGACCGGCTGATCGAGCATAGGGTCGTACACGGTTCCATCACAAACACAAACGAAATGCTCCCCCCATGCTTCGAACTCTTCCGGAACATGCTTCGGTTTGAACGTGAAGCCGCCCTCTCGTGTGAGCCGCATCACCGAAAGATCTTGATGCCCGTGGAGGAGCACCTGTGCGATGTCGTATGCCACGAGCAGGCAGGGTCGAAAATCACCGGCAGGCGTCCCGTATTCCGGTTTGCTCATGTCTGCGCGGTACAAAGCCCATGCCTGTTGCCAAGCCTCCATACGCTTACTGTACAACAATTATAGTATGGTGTCTGTTCTCGCGACCCTCTGTCAGTTTCTGAGAGTCGGCAGGTGCCTCTGCACGACCTTCATTACGTCCATCGCGGCGATGCTCGCGAGGCCGACTGCTGCGGCGAGGAGGAGCTGGGGAGCGGGCATCGGTGCGAAGCGGAAGAGGCTCTGCAAGGGCGGGATCAGAAGGATGGCGAGAATCACGAGGAGGTCGCCGCCCACGATCCAGAAGACCGACGGATTCCTGAGCCGCAGGCTCCCGACGATCGTGTGAAGCCACGAGCGATTGACGAGGATGAGGCCGAGATTGCCCGTCATGAGGGCGACGAAGGTCAGCGCACGCACGGCATTCTCCGATGCGCCGCTCGCGTACGCCGCCAGGTACACGACGAGGACGGCGGCGAACGCGCCGAAGCCCTGCAGCATGCAGATCGAGAAGCGGCGGAGATCGAACATCGGGGCGTGGGGATCACGCGGGGATCTGCGCATGATGTCCTCCTCCTCCGCTTCCATCTCGTAGAGGACGGAGCAGGCGGGATCGATGATCAGTTCGATGAGGAGGATGTGGACGGGCAAGAGCACGAGCGGACGGCCGAGGACGGCAGGGATCAGCGAAATGCCTGCGATGGGCACGTGGACGGCGAGGATGTAGCTCATGGCCTTACGCAGGTTGTCGAAGACGCGCCGTCCCATCCGCACGCCGCGGACGATGGTGGAGAAATCGTCATCGGAGAGGACGATGTCGGAGGCTTCACGCGCCACGTCCGTCCCGCGCGCGCCCATGGCGATGCCGATGTGCGCGGCCTTGAGGGCGGGAGCGTCGTTCACGCCGTCGCCCGTCATGGCGACGACTTCCCCGTTGGCCTTGAGTGCATTCACGATCTGCAGCTTCTGCTCCGGCACGACCCGTGCGAAGACGGCGGCGCCCTTCACGGCGTCGCGCAGTTGCTGCTCACTCATCTGCAGGATTTGCGGTCCGGTCACCACATTGCCGCCCGGCAGCAGGCCGATCTCCCGTGCGATCGATTCGGCGGTACGGGGGTGGTCGCCCGTGATCATCATGACGCGGATGCCGGCCGTGTGGCACTCCGCGAGCGCCTCCCGCACGTTCGGGCGCACAGGGTCCGCGAGACCGATCAGACCGATGAAACGGAAGTCGAAGTCATGCTGATCCCCGGGGAGGCGCTCCGTTCCGAAGGTCGCGGCCGCCACGCCGAGGACGCGCAGACCCTCGCGCGACATCTCTTCCACCTGACGATGGATGGGCGCGGCGTCGCCGTCACGCAGGTGACACAGATCGAGGATCGCTTCCGGGGCGCCCTTCGCCGCGACCACAAACTCCGAGCCGTTCGGTGAGCGCCAGATCTCGGACATGGCGAGGAGGGAGGCGGAGAGCGGGTACTCCTTCACATTCGTCCAGTCGCCGTGGAGGTGCTCTGTCCCGGCGAGGCGCGAGCCCAGGTGGTGGATTGCTTTCTCCATCGGATCGAATGAGTCGGGATGACTGGCAAGGATGCCGTATTCCAGGAGCCGATGGAACGACTCGGGGATGCTGTCCGGCTCATCCGTCACATGGAGGGTTTCTTCCCCCGCCTGCAGACGCCGGACGGTCATGCGGTTCATCGTGAGCGTCCCCGTCTTGTCCACGCAGAGCACCGTGGCCGATCCCAGCATCTCCACTGCGGGCACGTGTCGGGCGAGCGCGCCCACTCTCGCCATGCGCCAGGCGCCGAGTGCGAGGAAGATCGTGAGCACGACGGGAAATTCCTCCGGGAGGATGGCCATCGCGAGGCTGAGTCCCGCGAGGATCCCGGTGAGCCACTCGTTCCGTATGAATCCATACGAGAGGAGCACGATGACGCAGAGGATCGTGCCGGAGACGGCGACGATGCGGACGAGGCGGGTCACCTCCCGCTGGAGGAACGTGCGGTCATCCTCGATGCTCTGGAGCGACGTGCCGATCTTGCCGATCTCGGTTGCCACTCCCGTCTCCAGCACGCGGCACACCGCGCGACCCGCGACCACGAGCGTCCCCGAGTACACGAAGGGGGAGCCGTCGCCGCCAGGGCGGGCTTTCGGTTTGCGCTCGTCCCACTCCGCTTTCGTCACGGGTACGGATTCGCCGGTGAGGAGGGATTCATCGATGGAGAGGTTGCGCGCGCCCAGCACGGCGGCGTCCGCGGGGACGCGGTCGCCCTCCGCGATCACGACGATGTCGCCGGGAACCACTTCGCGCCCGGGGATCCTGCGTTCCGCGCCGTCCCGGATGACGAGGGCACGGGGACTCGTCCACCCGCGCAGCGCTTCCAGCGCCTTCTCGGTTTTGCGTTCCTGATACACGGTGATGCCGAGCACAAGGAAGATCGATCCGATGAGCATGAAGCCTTCATGTTTGTCACCCAGGATGAAGTACACCGTCCCGCACGCAACGAGCAGGAGGAACATGGGCTCGCCGAGCACCGAGAAGAGGATCCGCCAGACACTGCGCCTCTTCGAAGAGGGCAATTCGTTGTAGCCGCTCTCCTGCAGACGCTTCGCCGCTTCGGCCTCTGTCAAACCCTGCAGGGACATCGAGGTTGTCGCGTGATCCATGGAGAGTGTGATCGTAGCAGGAACTCCATTCCTTCGCTACTGTCACGCCGTTTTCGGTCGCAGGAGGTGCAGTGCCGTCACCGCGTTCATGACGAACGCCGTGAGGGCCATCAGCGGGATCGTGATGTAGCCGAAAGTGAGGAGCTGCGTCGTCGCGCAGGAAACGCCGGAGCCGTCACAGACTTGTTCCGTGCCCGGATGGAGAAGGGAATAGACCTGTTCCGCGTATTGAACGAGGGAGAAGGTCATGCCGATGAGGCAGAGCGCGAGGACGTATGCCGCGATCGTCCGGTCCCGTCTCCAGAGTGCGATGGCGAGGAGCACGACCTGCGGGTACATGCAGATCCGCTGGAACCAGCAGAGTTTGCACGGTGTCCATCCGGCGATCTCGGAGAAGAAGAGGCTTCCAAGTGTTGCGACGAGAGCGACGACGAGCAGGAAGAGGACACCGCGACGCCGAAGCAATGTGCCGATCGCCGTCGGTTTCTTCGTGAGTGTTTCCCGGAGGAGTGAGCAGAGGAAGACGAGTGCGATGAGCTGCCCGAAGACCGTGAGAGAAGAGAGGAGCGTGACGACGTTCTGCGTGAGGGGAACGAGAGTCATAGTCCAAGGATTGTAACACAATGCATTCGTTGCCTCTCCGGGGAAGTTCGGGGCAATCGGAAGAACACGCGGTTCTCCACTGGTCAGAGGGAGAGAAATGACTATAATCTCCCCACGGCCTTCCCCTGTAGCTCAACGGTAGAGCACCTCGCTGTTAACGAGGGGGTTACTGGTTCGAATCCAGTCGGGGGAGCCATATTTATATAAAACCTTAATGTGGCTTCCGTATGGGGAAAAGTCTTTTTTTGTAATTTTTGAATCGAGTATTATGGATTTTAGTTTATTGCTAGAATCCGTCTATGGAGCAAGCTGAATCTATCGAAGCTACGAATCGCAATTTTTTGATTTTTTTTAATACCGACCAGTATCCCCAATATTTTAATCCTGTTCCTTTCAATAAGGGCTTTGGCTTTAGCATTAAGCGCAGATACGATGCACGGGTACTTAAGCTTTTGCCGGAACAGAAAGAGGAAGAATATGAATATTTAGCGCTTTTCCATATTTTCATTGAAGATGAAGAATTGGCTAATTCAAATAAACGAAAGATTGTAGGCATTCGTGCAGCGATGGTGGTCGGAAAAGAGAGATTAATCATTCCCAGTAACCCAAAAATAAATTGGCCTGTTGAACTGAATTCAGATGATTATAGTTTTGATATTGAGACGGAGAAATTTTATAAGAATGAAAAGGAGATTCAGCCAATGGTGATGCTAGAGCAGGTATATGAGACGCATATAAAACCATGTAAAAAATTCAAAGGCTTTTGGTTTAGAACAAGAAAAATATTGCAATTCACTTTTGCTAAATTTTTAAAAATAATTTCACAGCTACTCAATTGTTTGCTTTTTGTAACGAGCGGAAAAACTGAGACATGGAAGTTTGAGAAGAGATTTTGGGAATATTCGTTGTCCTCTAAAAAAGAAGGAAGCAACGTCATTACTCAATCTAAGAAAGTGCAATTTTTGGGTTTTGAAGTTTCTAAGCAATGTTTGTTTCTATATTGTTTACTTCACCTAGTCATTTATTTTATCGCAATTGAATCAACGGGATTTATTGCCATTTTAAGACATTTTCATTTTTTCAATTTGGGGAAATCGGCTCTCGAAAATCCTTTCATTAGTGTTGCATATGCATTCGTTTCTTTGACTATCTTTGAGGCTTTACTAGAAAAATTGCTTCCAAACCCGATACAAAGGCTAGTTAAAACCACAACCTTCTGGGCCATGGAATCTCAATGGCGTGGTATTAAGATTTGAATTGTTTATTAGGTGAATAATCGTTTGTAGTGACTGGCAATAATATGAGTCCAAAAGCACGTTCTTAATTGTAACGGATTCAGGGAGCCATCCGTCTCCGTTCAAATGCTTTGCATTTGAACTACGCCGAGATTGGCTTCGTGCTTGTTTATTGTACAACAGAAGGATGGCGACGGGTGGGAAGGCTCGGCGGAGCGAAGCGAAGACGGCCAGTCGGGGGAGCCATCTTAAGTTATTGGCTTATTAAAGCCGTATTTTGTGCATGTTTGTTCACGATAACTCATGTACTTGCAAAGCCGCATGATTATTGACTAATAGCATTGTTTTGGTCTTTAATATCGTGTGACTGAAGACTGTGAATATGGCTCGGCGAACGTGGATCCCTCCACCTTGAGTTTGGACGTCCAGGGTATGCTCTGGAATCCGGAGCAGACGGTCGAACGCGTCGAGGCTGCGTTCGAAGCTCGCATGCTCCGCGCACTACAACAGTATCATCAGCGGGAAATTCCCGAAGACCAGTATCGGCGGTTTGAGCAGTTCACCACTCGTTTCCAGAGCCTCATCGCTCATGCCGCGGAACGAATTCGCGCAGTGTTCCGCTCTCCTGATTCCGGAAACGCCGCCGCCATCGCCCGTGTTGTTCAGGAAGGAATCCGGTCGATCCAAACGGAAATCGGGGAAATTGTGGCGGCAGCGGCGGCGAAGGGCGACGGTCCCGTGCTCGAGGCGATGCAGGCGGCTGCGGGAGCACTTGCTGAGCCGCTTTCGCTTCCGGACTTGGAGGAAACTCTTCTTTTCGATATTGCTGCCGAGCTTCCGCCGGATGCGAAGCTGGAGGCTGGAAGATTCTTCACTATTGAGAGGAAACCGGAACCGAAGATCACCGCGACCTTCGATGCTTCAAATGCTCCAAATCTATGGGAGCGTGCTTCGACCAGAGAAGCCGAATCGAGAGGTCCCCTTCGGCTTCCTCATGGCAGCGACATCGCTGCAGAGCCGGTGAAGGATGAAGGGCCAGGGAAGGGGGAGCGAAACCGTTCCTTCAGTAGACAGGAAGTTGAAAGTGCTATTGATGCTGTCTTCGCGGACGTGATGAGAAAAGGGCGCAGGCACTTTCACGGAAAATTGGACACCTTCTCTGCATTACTAGATCTCTACAAGAGAGGATATGCACAAGGCTTGCGTGACCATTGTCCCGAAGAGTTCTCTTGCGAATTGGATTTGGAGCCGCTTGAGGATTTCTGCCGCATTACCAATGATTCGACGCAACGCACTCCTCAGCCCTCTGGGATGGAACTTTGGTTGATGCGTTCCTTTCCTCCGCGTTTCTCTGCGGCGATACAGAGAATTAAGAACCAATTGCTTCCATCTCCATTGGTTTCATCAGGGCCGGGAATGGTTACGCGGAAGCAAGTCATCAATGCAATTGGAGCATTGCAGGGAAGACTGGAAGGGGAGCTTTCAAAGTTGCCGGACATCCCGGGGGACACAACAGCGAGAGCTGAAGCGAGTACCGTTCTGAATGCCACGCGAGCGGTGGTGGTTCTTCGGTGCCCCGAACCTTTGCGTTCCAGGGAAGATTTTCGGCCTCTCCACGAGGCGATGCAGAGAATCCAACCGAGCGAACCCTTTTCGCCTTCTCCATTCAAACAGAAAGCCGGGGTGTTACTCTCTCAAATGGTTGAGGGACTCTTGGAAGATTTTGAGCGGAAGATGGAGGCTGGCTTCGATTTCTCTCAATTCATTTCACAATCGTCTTCGGGAGCAGAACTGGCAGAACGGAATCAAGATGCCACTGAGTTCCGTTGGTCGTGGAGCGATGATGAATTATTCGGCAAGAGAAAGATCGCACAACTTCGGCGATGCCATCGCACCAATGAGCAAACCATGGAGCTATGGCGGGAAACGGAACAAGCTCTCTTCGAAGGTCTGGCTCAATGGAAGCAGAGATGCTTACGGGAAGTAGATCCCGCTTTGGTTTTCACGACCACGAATGAGAAACGGAAAATGACGTTGGAGCAAGCATTGAATGCTCTCGAGCGTGAGTTCCGAAACTATGTGACCGGTCATTGCAGAGAGATGATTTATAAATTCTTCTCGAGCGCATTTTGGGGGGATCCTCTGTCGGGAGAACAACAGAGTTTGGAGGAAGCGCTCCTGCAGTTGTGTGAATTCGAGGGCAGGCCTGATCCCGCGTTCATCCACCCAGCAGTAAATTTATTCTACTCAAGAGTGACGCAATCGGAGCCGGTCAACATGCCGCCTCTCGGACCGGAGCACATCACGCAATCCAATCCTTTCTATTTCTGCCCGGGAAATATGGTGGCAGCGGTTTCGAAAGAACAGGTGCAGATCGCAATGGGAAAAGGATTCTCGTACAACGAAGACTTTGATGACAGTATCCTCACCGCGACACAGGGCATGCTTGGTTCAGGAGAACAGTATCAGAAGAACAATCACATCATTCGCGAAGCCATTAGTGCGTTGCGGAAACAACTCAATGCGATTGAGCAGGATATTGAGGGCATGCTGCAGTTCCAGTCTCGCGCCAACTTCACTCGCTTCTGGAAACGTGTTCTTCGTGAGGCTCTGCAAATCATAGAAACATTCCACTTTCCAGAAGTGAACGACGAGCTGCTCGCGAGGATGAAGAACGTCGCGAGCTTCCACATCTCGTGGAATTGCCGCGACGCGGTCTTGAGGGTAGGCGGAGCGTACGAATTGCCTCAGGATGAGGCAGCATCTGCCGAGATTTCCGACTTCTATCCTCACCCATCCGATGCTTCATATGTAGAGAGAACGGAAGGCACTACGGATCTGGACCATGTATCGTCACGACCGCTCACGAAGGAAGAGTTGCTCGATCAGTGGGAAGCAGCGATTGATCGGATGGTTGTGAGGACATGCAAGAGGGGGTTCATGATCATGCAAGACGATTCGATCTGCGGGATAGATCTTGAAGATATCAGAAAGCATGGCAATGAAATCATAGAAAAATTCTGTTCCTCGGGAGCGGTAGGGAAACGGAGAATGCGGTTGTTGAGGAAGGAATTGATGGCAGCCGTTCAGCTTCACGATGAAATTTCCAGTGAACGGCCAAAACTTCGGCATCAGATACAGGAAATTATGACCATGTGCTTGAATGAATTTCAGCGGATGTTCGCAAACATCGTTGCCAGCAGGGAACGCGATAATGCCGCAGTAGCATCTCCTGATATTCCAACAGTTCCGGCACTCTCCTCGGAACCCATCCAATGTGTATTGCTCTCTGCATTTAAGGAACGCCGAGCGCACATGTCAGCGGAGGAAAAACGTCTGCACGCGGAAGCTATTGCCGATAGAAGAGTGGATGACGCGTACAACAGATGGCACAGTCACGTTCAGAGTACCATTGATGATGCCTTCGCCCATGGTCCCGATCGCATGACGCTGGATGAGTGTTTGGGAATCGTCGAGTTGCTCCGGAGCGAAACGGAACAAGGGTCAACCTTGGGACGTCTTGCGCCTGACTATTGGAGCATCTGCCTCAAACAAAATCAGGCGGTCCACGACGAAATCGAGCGCAGACTCCGGGAAAAATTCGCCATGGCAGCGCCCCTAAAAATAGAAAAGGCGGAAAGGCCAGAACGCATTCCGAAGCAGCAACTCATTGGCTTCATTTCCGCGATGCAACGGGAGAATACCCAGCTGTATACGCAAATGGATGCGATGATCAAAGCCATGGAAAAGCCGACAGCCGCAAGAGTCATGGAATTTTCTAAGCAGCATCTGGCGGAAGTGCAGGCCATCGATGCAGAGCTCCCAGATATATTGACGCTCGAAGAATGTCGCAATCATTGCGAGCGGATTCGGCAGTTACGAGGTATACCGGAAGCCGTCCCAGATGTTTCCGACGAATTCCGTCGGGTCTTCGACGAAGGCCAGCAATGGTTCGACGCCGAGATCGAGCGACGGTTGCCAGAGTTGTTTGGTCGTTCCGGGCAGCAGTCGGGATCCCAGGTCCCCAAGGAAATTCTATGGAAGACTCTTCTGGACCTTGAGGAGGCGGGAGCGCCGGAACGGGTCACCCAAGTTGAATTTGTTGCACTGAATCCGGATTTCGAGAGAACACACCAGTGGTGCGGACAATGTCTTCGCACGTTGTATGAGGATCTGCCCAGCCAAGTTACGAGGGATGATTGCCGTGTCTTCGTCTACGCCGCTCGGGCGACGATGCTCCCTCTCGAAAATGCATATCCCTTCTCTCCGACAATTCAGAAAGAGTACAAACGGTCGTTTAACGTCATTTGCGAATGCTCGGAGAGGGCGGTGAATCGACTCTTTGCCCAACTTCGACCGCAACAGTTGCCCTCTTCTCCACACTCTGATCACGAGGAGAAGAAGCAGGCCAAAGCACAAACTACGATCGTCATTCCACAGAGCATGCTCAACGAATGGTGGGATGCGGTCCGGGAGGAGGCAGGCAGGAGACTGCAAGTAGCGGTGCAAGAAAGTGAAGTGGAACCGGGACAGGCTCAGAGAACTATGACCGACAGGATCCCCGTGCTTCCTCATGGGAACGGCCTATCCTCCGCAAAATTCGCCTCCTCATTCTGCGAGGAACTGCAGCGGCGAATCGAACAGATGCCGCAGACTATTGCCATTGGCGGAGCAGCCGTTGCAGTGCCAGATGGACTGCAGGAATTCCTCTCGCAGGAACTGGAGCAGATGCGACAGGAGCTTCTCTCCCGGGGATGGCAGGTGCGTGTAACCCCACGCGGGGTGCGAGTGGACGAAATATCTGCACTTGCTGAGCATGAGGCGGCAGCCGAGCCTCCTCAGCCCGAGGTTTCCCCTTCGGAACAAATTTCGGATTTCCTCTCGATCTATGACATCACTCCCGACAAAGCGGCAGACAGCCTGTCGGATGCCATAGCGGGCCATGTTGCCCGTGCGGCGACCGAGGCGCTGACAATGCAAGCTCAAACTTTGAGCGGAGAGGAATTCGAGCGGACAGAAGGTGAGCTTCGGAAGGGAATAGGGTGGGCGGCCGAGAGAGCACGATCACTTCTCGCGCCTACCTCACCGGAAAGGCTCACCACTGAACAACTGTCAGCTGCTCTACAACAAACATTCGAGCATGCTTTCGATGGCCTGAACTTGTCCGAAGCGACTGTTGGTTCGATGCGAGCGGCCATCGAGGAACGCCGGACTGCGGTCGGCAAGGCGCAGACGCACGAAGATCTTATTACGTTCATTGTGGAACGCGGAGAAGGAGGCAGAGGGGAATTCGAGGAGACAGCCCGCATGCACAGGAACGCCCGCGAGGAGAGTCAGCGACGTCGGCATGGGGAACGGGTGCGACAATCTCAGGAGCAAATCTCTGCCGGACTGGAGCAGCTCACCGCGCTATCCGAAGCGTTCGCCGCGAAGGCGACACAGGGGGCGACGGAGACCGAACGCCAAAGCGCAGCGGAGGAAACAGAACGCCTCCGCGCGTACATCCAAACGATTCTCGGAATGTATCAGGGGAAGAGCGACTCCCCGCGTTCCGAAGAATAATTCTTCACGACCCTCTCCTCCATGTTGACGCAGGAACATCACATTCTTCCCCTCGTTCAGAGGGAAACGAGCCGCATCAATGCCCGCTATCCGGAGCATTCTGCAACCGTCGAAGCGCTCTCTGCGGAGTACGCCGAACGTTTCCGAGAAGGTCTGCATTCCTTCGATGACGCTTTCGAACTCTGTCGGCGTGTGGAGGGCATGCTGAATGAACATGATGAAATCCCGGAAGAATTGCTCGGTGCGATCAATTCCTCTCGTCGACGCATTCTCTTTGAGATCATCCAGCACGGACTGGAACATAAGACCTTGGAGGGATCGGTGCCCGTTCGTTTTGACCTGCAATTCTCCTCTCCGAAGGGCAAGGGAAAGGGTGCATCGAAACCGCCTGAGCAATCATCCCAAGAATTCGAAGAAATCGTTCGGAGGCAGAACTACGATCTTATCCGCTTGGCGACGTGGCTTGGCGTCGATGCAGCTGCGGACGTTCTCTGCGCGTTGGGACAAGTCGGCGAGGAGGAACGATCCCGGGTGGTCTCGTTCATTAGCGCATACCTCGGAAAGTGCCAGCGACCGGAAGCCATGGGGCCGGGCGGCCTGCTTTCATACCCGAAGGCAGTTCTCGAAGTCCCAGCCGTGCGTACGGTCGTGCGCCGTCTCCTGCTGCAGGAATCTTACAACACGCTTCTGGCTCAAGGCGTGGACGATCCTGACCAGCATGAGAAGGTGCGCCGGAACATCGGGAAAATCGCGCTGGACCGCATGACCAAGCTCGCGCGGGAGGCAAACGTCTCCGACCCCGCTATCCATGCGGAATTGTTCGTGGAAACGAGCAACTTCCTCCAGAGGGCTTGCACGCAGCCTCACCCGGAAACACTCGTACGCACTCTGTGCGAGAAAGGACGGGATTGCCCCTTCCCATCTCTGCGGCAACTGGTCGCGATCCAGATGCTGAAGGAAAAACGGAAGCTCTACGTCGGATTTGAGCCGGGAACGGGCAAGACGCCCATCCCATTCCATCTTCTCGAACAGATGCGGCAAGGAGGGAAGAAACCTCGCATGCTCTACCTCGGACCGCTGCCGGTCATTCAGGAGATTCCCAACCGTATTCGGACGGGCATCGCGCCGCAGCCGACGAGGGACTGCTACTACGCAGATCCGGATGCTGCGCCGACCGTGGGTATCATCAGCAGCGGGTTGAAGAACCATGAACTCGAACAGACTGTGCGGGAGAGCGAGGTCACCTTCTGTCCGTACTCGATGCTCCATTCCCGCCGCGACCTCAGCGTGACGGATGACGCCGAGGAACAGGAGCCGGATCAGGAGGAGCGGCGCCTTATTGATCTCCTCTGCGAGGAGGAGTGGGACATTCTGGTCATCGACGAAGCGCATTTCATCGACGGCAACAAGGAATGGACGAGACTCGTCGACCGCCTCATCCACGGGGAGGACGGCAATGGAACGCATCTGAGCCGGAAGGGCTATACCGTGGCACTCTCGGGAAGTCCGATCATGAACACGGTCGCGGATCCCGTGGTCATTCATGATCTCCTGACGCCGCCCAAGGATCGGGAACGGCGGTACGGATCGGACCTGCGCGAAACGACGGGACGGAATCCAGCGGTCGAACGGGGGCTCGATCCCATCCGCGTTCGCAACGCGCTTGATACCCTCCTTATCTTAGACCAGCCCGAGCCGTGGCTCGATCACGTGGAGACGCTCGATTACGAAATCAGCGACCGGGAGATGGCATACATCAGAGGCATCTGCACGACCCCCGGGCTACATGCCAAACACAAAGCCGATGCCTGTCATCAATTTCTGCTCTGCCCGAAACTCGTGAGCGGGGACGACACGATGCCGGAGAGTCTACTCGAATGGGTGACGATGCAACTCGACCACGATTTGCAGGAGAAACACTCCGTTCTCGTCACGGAGAACATGCGGGCGCAGGGCGTTCTTCGGGATGCGACGGGAAAACACGCCCCCGGTCCAGATGAGTTGGAGCAGCACTTCTTCCGGAAGATAGAGCAGTACTGCCGCGATTGGGAGCAGCGGCACGACATCCCCGTGCATTTCCACACCGTGCATGGCGAAACGCCGCAGGACGACCGGCAAACGGCGTATGCCGACGCTGCCGGGGCACAAGTGGACGGCACCCATAAGTCCGTGAACTTCGCCATGGCGCAGTGTCTTAACGTAGGCATACGTCTAAACTACAACCGCATCATCACGCTTGAGTGGCCGTACAACTCACCCGAGCTCCAGCAACTTCTCAAGCGGGCGCTCCGCGAAGGAAATTTGGATGTCTTCCTCACCGCATGCTACGCGAGAGGAACGGTCCAGCAGGGTATCTACGATCAGGCGATGGATAAGTACAGGGACGCGTTGCAGTGCATGTATGGGATCGGGGTCACGGATGACATCCTCCGTTCACATCTCCGGGAGCGTGAGCAGGAGGACTCCTCCGCAGAATCGGAATCGGAGCTCTTTCGTCTGCTCCTGCGTACCTCGCCCGTGCAGCGCCGCTACGAGGTAGAGAGATGGCTCCACGGCAGGGGCATGAACGGCGTCACGCAGTTCTGGGACCGCCACCGTGATCTCTTCGACACGCTCCATCGGGAAGCCGACGACCTGGGGACCGGAGACCAGCAGCGATTCCTCGCCGGATTGGTCGCGGGACTCATGGATCGTGAATCCGGATCCGAGTCGACCGTCCTCGACGTGAACAGTGGAGGGCTGACGTTGGAACGAGAGCTGCGTCGTATGGGCCGCAATACCCAGGGACAAGTGATGAGCATCGATCCGCTCGTCTGGATGCTCGAACGCGGCAGGGCCGACGTTCATCATGACGACCCGACGCGTCACCAGATCCCGTCTTGTCTCAATGCGAGCCCCGTGGATATTCATCGTTCCTTCCAGAACGGTCGGTTGGGAACGCAGCCGTACGACATCGGCATTCTCCGGAACCTCGAACAATGCAATCACATGCAAACGGATGGCGTCGTCCATGAGCGGGCGCGCTCACTCCTCAATCTGGTCAATACCACGCGCGTAGGCGGGAGAGTGGTCATTCCGTTGCCACGGACAGCGTGCACGAACGAAGAATTCGATTTCTTCGTGAAAGAAACCCTGCCGCTCTTCGGTTGCCTCGCCGTTGATGGCTGGCAAGGTCCCGTCCGTTCCCAGGACAATGAGGGTGATGAACCGTTCAGGGGATTCTGCGTAGTCGCGGAGAAATACGAAGACGTGAATGATCAGACCCTCCGGAGCCAGCTCCATGCCCAGCATCTCCGTTTCAGCCATCATGCTCAATGGGCACAGGCGGCTGAGGGCGTGAGGGTGGCGAACGCCATCCGCCGTCCGCGACTCCCATATCCGATCCGCCATCAGGAATTCCGGCTTGGGAACCGTACATTCACCGCTGCAGATGCCCAGCATGACGTCCGGAATGCCCAAGCCGAACATCTGCACGCCCTAGAAATTGCCGTGCAAACGATCAGGGCAATGGCGCCGACGAAGCGTGAATGGATGGCACTTACCTCCTCGCAGCGCCAGCCGCTCAAACGACAGGGCATCCTCTACAGTCCCGAACTCTCACGAACCGTAAACCGGCCGACGTTCTCCTTGCAGGAATATCCAGGGCACTTGTTCTTTGCGTATGATCCACAGTGGAAAGAGGGAGATGACGAATAATCAAGCCAAAGACATCACTTCCTAGTCACGTTGGACATTCGAATCCCGTCCAGCACGCCGAGCCATTTAGTTTTGGCTTCAATAAGCCATATTAAACATTGATCCTCCACAAGGAACCACTCCAATAATTGACACCTTTGAACGTAGGATCAAAATAGGACTGATGGTTGAAGCATTTATTAGTGTTCCGGAACAAGCGAGGCAATTACGAGAGGCACTACAGGGTGATCTTGATCCTGGGATACGGACTGCCATCGAATATGCTCTTGGTGCCAGACCAGAAGGAAATTTTGCGGGTCTTCTTCAAGGTGGGATGATCAATAAGGCACACCAAATGCTTCAAGGAAAGAGGCCAGTAGGGAGTGTCCGACCTACTCTGTAGTACTTTGTTTCTTTATCACAATAGACACAACCTTCTAGTCACCGGACTAATTCGAATCCCGTCCAGCACGTCGAGCCAACAACCAGTCCATTCTCTGTTCGGGAGTCGTATCCCGCTTGATGCTAGTCACTTGCACTCAAGCTCAGTAGCAACATTCGGAGCATCTCCTCCCGCTGTCTAGATGCTTCCATCCGAATCCGCGAGTAGTCAATGAGACATATCGTGTGAAGAAAAATGCTTTCAGTATACTGCAGCCGCATGCGACGTCCCCGCACGATTGTCCGCCATCTGCCGCTTCTGGTCATCCTGCTCTGTTGTCCGCTCTTCCTCGTCAGTGCCTCTTCACTCACGTTCACGGAGCACGTCTTACAGGCAGAATATCGCGCCAATTCTGTAAAGATCATCGACCTGGATGACGACGGCGACGTGGACATCGTCGCTGGTGGCCTTTCCTACGATGAGGTGTACTGGTACAAGAATGACGGTAGCGAAACTTTCACCAAAACCTCCATCGATGCCGCTTTCACCGATGCGCGCACCGTTTTCCCCATTGATCTGGATGACGACGGCGACAAGGACGTGGTGGCCACGGCCGCGGACTCCGGGGATCAGATTGTCTGGTACAGCAATAACGGAAGTGAAACGTTCACAAAAAATACGATCGAATCTTCGGCCAACGGACCACTCCACCTGGACGTCGCGGACGTCGACGATGACGGAGACCAGGATCTCCTCTCGAACATTTACACCGACGGCGATCTCTTCTGGTACCAGAATAACGGCTCTGAAACGTTCACGAGACTTACGGTGGATTCGAATGTCAGTTATGGCAACAGCGTGGACATTGCCGATCTGGACGACGACGGGGATAAGGATTTCGTCGTTGCAGGCTATAACGTGTACTGGTACAGAAATAATGGCAGTGAAACATTCACAAAGCTCACGGCAAATACAACCTCCACGTACGTTGGTTGGGCACAGGCGATCGATCTGGACGGCGACGGGGATAAAGACATTGTTGCCACGCGATCAAACAAGCTGTTCTGGTTGGTGAATAACGGCAGTGAAACATTCACCGAAACGGTCATCTCTGCGGAATATACCGGTTTCGGTGAAATGGAAGCCGTTGATTTCGATGCGGACGGTGACGTGGACATCGTCGTCACCGCCACCGACGGAAACGGAAGTATCCTGCTCTATTTGAACGACGGCAACGAGAGTTTCACGAAGAACGTGGTGAATGACGCATTCTACAAGGCGAGTTATTTGGATGTGGGAGACATTGATGGAGACGCACTCAATGACATTGTGTCTTCTCCTTCAGGCTCATGGACAGGGGACATCTCCTGGTTCGAGTCGGTAGCGGATTCTGCGCCCCCCGCCCCCTCAAGCTTCAGCCCCGCTTCGGGCTCCACGATCACGGATGCCACGCAGGACATCACGTTCACGACGGATGAGAATGCAACTTGCATGGTCTCCCTTACGGATCAGGCCTATGCGGCCATGAGCGTCACCTGCACAGGTGGTGGAACGACATCGCAAACATGTACCACTCCCGATTTGGGGTCGGATGGGGCCAAGAGCGTGTACATCGCCTGTACGGACGGGACGAACGCCGACACAGTGGACACGAATGAGAGTCTGAGTTACACGTTGGATACCAGCGCACCCACTTTGTCCTCCGTAACGGCCGCTGCCGGGAGCGGCAGTGCCACCATCACCTGGACGACCAGCGAGTCAGGGAGTTCGCTCGTGCAGTACGGCGCGACTGCTGCCCTTGGACGTTCCACGAGTGAAGTCGACACCGGCACGGGTGTCATGAGCCACAGCGTCTCCCTTTCCGGCCTCACAGCCTGTACGCACTACTTCTACCATCCGGTTTCCAGCGATCCTTCCCGCCACACCGCCACGGGTTCCACAGCATCCTTCACTACCACCGGCTGCGTGAATGCCGCATCGGTGGGTTCCCAGACCGGCAGCAGCATTGCCACGATCGGCGGGAGCTTGAGCATGACTGGAGGTGGATCCGGTGCATCCGTCTCGGTCCCGGCGGATGCCGCCGTCGCCGCTTTTACGCTCCAAATCAAGAAGATCGATAAGGACACCGTCCTTGCTGCCACATCCACGCCATCAGGGACATCCGTGATCGGAGACCAGACGTACGACATCCGCGCCATCAGCGGTTCTTCCTTGGTCTCGACGTTCATGCAACCGATCACGGTGGTTTTTTCCTACACCGATGACCAGGTGAGCGACTACGAGGAGAGTTCTCTCTGGATCTACCGCTGGGACGAGGCCGGTTCTGCGTGGATCGACCTGGATGACTGCGTAGTGGATGCGGATGCCAACACCGTTTCCTGCACTACGGAGCACTTCTGCACTCTCGGACTCTTCGGGGAGGCGGAAGAGACCGGAGGATCCACGAATGACTCCTCCTCCACGACGACGTCGCAGAGCGCGGGTGGAAGGCGTGGGAGCGATGTGGGGATGCAACAGCGCATCACGACGGCGCTCCAGAACATCGCAGACCGCTTTACGCAGCACAAGGGGCGGCAGGAAGACGACATCGCATCGACAACACAGGAACTGCATGACGCAGGTTCTTCCCCCGGCTCCGCTGTCGTACAGACGTCCGACCCCGTCGTCCCCCCCAAGGCTACGCGCAATCGCAACCGCCTCGTCGCCACGGTCGACGACCAATCTGTCCTTTTCCGCGACGTGCCCCTCGACGCCTGGTTCACTCAGTACGTTTCGTATGTCATTGAGGAGAAGATCGCCGAAGGCTACCGGGACGAAGCCGGGAAGCCGACGGGGGAATTCGGCGTGGAGCAGCCCGTCACATTCGCCGAAGTACTGAAGATGGCTCTGGAAGCGGCGGGAGCGGATCTCAAGGGCGTTCCGCCCCCCCGCAACCGTTCCGCACAGGATACGTGGGCCTCCGCTTACGTCGCCAAGGCCGAAGCTCTCCAGCTCTCCGTCTTCCAGCCAGATGTGGACGTGGCGCAGCCCGCCACCCGCGGCGCCGTGATTCAAACGCTTCTGGAGGTGCTGGGGATTCCCACCAGCATCAAGATCACCTCGCCCTTCACCGATGTGTCTTCCGATCACCGGTATGCCCAGGCAATCGCGACTGCGGCGGCTTACGGAATCATCGAGGGGGACAAGGATGCCGACGGAAACCTCCTCCACACCTTCCGCCCCGATGACCAAATCATCCGTGCGGAAGTCGCCAAGATCATCGCGTTGGCGAAGGAGGTGATGGAGTAACGATCAATTGTCCATCGCTTGTTTGGTTCGAACCGCCTGAACCGCGTCGAGCCATAGTTTTAAGCACTAGGACTTTCGGCGATATTGTCTCATTTTTTTTGCTTCTCTTTAATAATAAGCTCTTAATAGTGTAAGGAGTTTTCGGCCATTTTCGTTATAACTTCACCTTCGAAATTGTAAAGTTTAACGTAGGTCAGCGAAGATGCATCAGTATTTTGTGGTGTTATGACAATGAAATTCGTGGTTGTCAGGTTTGGATTATGATCAATCCATGTTCCGGTGTTTGCGTAGATTGATTTTTGCCCGTTGTAATTATTAGACGAGCTAATTTTTGCAACATGAGTATGTCCAAAAATGATGATCCTCTTATCAGAATCAGGGTTCATAAAATACTGTACTATTGCCTGATTATCCGTCTCCTCTGCAGAAGAAGCCTGTGTAATCGCTTGAGCTACAGGAATATTTACAGCCACCCTGTTAAGAATTTGTCTTTGGTTCCATGTATCCTGAATTCCCTTAAAGAGCTTTACATCCAGTTGTCCCCCGGCCGTTCGTTGGTAAGGCAATAGATCATTCACTGCGTATGTTTCTGTGAACCCGTTAACGTTTGTTACAATAATTTTCTCATCAAACTTTTCCTTTATTGGCAGATAATTGATTGCCCATTCCCAGAGTTTCCAATAGGCAAACAACGAGTTTTGGCTTTCATCACCGGAAATATTTGGTGTAACAATTCGCATGGTATCGCCCGGTTGTGGATATTTTTGTATCACATGAAGGGCAGCTATTCTTGTAAAAAAGTATCCCGGAGGCATGATAGTTCCGGGCGCAACATCTTGGTTGGAAATCGGATCCGGTGCACAGAAAAAATTATAACGATGACCGTGCTCAATGGCTATTTTTGGATAATCAACCGGTGAGTACGTGCCTAAACCTTGTTCCTTATCTCGCACCTGATGTATTCCCGGGAGAATGAGGTCAATATGTTCCGCTGTTATTGTCAGATCATGATTTCCGGGAACATAGGTAACTAAAATCTTTCCGGATTGAATTATATTGTTTAAACCACCAATCACGCCTTTGTTCGTTGCCGCAATACGTTGCACAAAATCACGCTGATTCTTTCCGGCATACGTATTTACTGTTGCTGGTACAAACCACTCATCGAGCAAATCTCCAGCAATCACAAGTTCCTTGATGTTTGGCGACGCATGTATTTGTTGGAGGAGCTTTTGGAGAGAGGAAAGATTTTTGTTGCACTCTGCATAAGCAAGGTCGGCACCAAGATGAATGTCGCTGAGAACGACGATCATACTCCTTTCGTTCCCCCCATTTGTGAAAGGGCTTATTCCCAAAGCTGTTTTGCTGGTCGGATTAGATTTACTCCAAGATACAAATGCAATAACAAACACCACTATAATGATGATTATTACACTTAAAATTTTCATCGAGTTTTTTGCTGCTTTTTTCATAGTAGTAAGTTATTGAAGAGATACTCATTGTATTTTGTGAACGTGGCCTTCACAAGGTGCTCCTTTTTCTCTTCGCTCGTGGCTTCGTGAGCGTCGGTAAGCTTCTGCACGTAGCTGGTTGCTTCAGCGTCTCACAATTGCAATTGGATGGCTATGGGTTGCATCCGTTGCGGCACATCTTCTTGGAGCATATGACTTATGAATCACTTCACGGCATGAGGCCGAAACACCGTCTCGGCTAACGTCTGCCAGGAATCGCATTAAGTGACATCCAGCAGAACACTTTTAATAGTGACGAATTCAGTGAGCCAATCCATGGTGACTGCGGCTTCATTATATAGAAAAACTACAAACGGGATTTGCTACAATCCGGTCCGTGAAATTTTCTTTTTCGAAGTTTCTAAGCGCTTCCGTCTTCCTGGCGGCCATCGCATCGGCGGTCCTATACACACCAAGATCTTTTGCGGCCGTTCCGAGTGCAGGGGGCGACGCGACCGTCGTCAATCCATCGGGCGAGGGAGCGGTGAGTATCAACGAAGATGCCGTTCAGCCGGAATCCGCGAACATCCGGCTGATCGTTCCCACCCTCAGTGATTCCGGAGGCGGTACTCCCGGCAGCATCCGCATTCTCTCCGTGAGCGGAGGCACGCTCTGGCAAAGCGACGGATCGAGTATCACGCTCGGCTCGGCCGGAACAGTCTTGAGCTTATCCAGCAGCAGAACCGATTTGCGCTTCCGACCCGACGCAGGGAGAGACACGAATGCGACGTTTCAGTATGTGGTCGTCGATCCCCATAACAGCAGCGTCAATTCCTCGGCTTCGACGGCGACTATTCAAATCACCGCAGTCAATGATGCACCTGTTTTGCAGACAATCAGCGGCAATACGGGTATCGGCCTTGCAGCCACGTACTACCTCACGGCATGGGATCTGACCGGCGGCACCTACCAACGCATCGATGCCACGGTGAATTTTTCGAACAACTTCGGCGTGACAGGCATGGACGAGGAAAACTTCAGCGTCCGATGGTCGGGGCAAGTCGAGTCGCCGATCACGGGCAATGTCACGTTCAGCACATTATCCGATGACGGTATCCGTCTCTGGATCGACGATGCACTGGTCATCGATAACTGGACGCTCCATGGTGATACAGTGGATACGGCCGCTCCGATCAGCCTGGTCGAAGGCGAAAAGTACGATCTCCGCATGGAATTCTACGAGCGCGGCGGCGGAGAGGTGGCACATCTGCGCTGGGCCTACACCGGCCAGAGCACGCAAGTCATTCCGCAGGCATACCTCTTTCCTGCCACCACACGTCCGGCCCTCAGCTACGTAAATGGCGCGGCATCCGCGATCATCGACGATGCGATCGCCGTCTCGGACGTCGACTCTCCGTTCATCGCCTCGGGTGCGGTCGTCATCAGCAGCAACTACGCCAGTGGTGAAGACTCACTGCTCTTCACCGATCAAAACGGCATCGTTGGCACCTTGGACGGCAACATGCTGCTCCTGACTGGCTCGGCATCACTCGCTCATTACCAGACCGCGCTGCGATCCGTGCGCTACGCCAACAGCGCCGCATCCCCCGACACCTCCACCCGCACCATCACATTCAGCATTACCGATACGGATGACGGTGAAAGCAACGAAACCTACCGCAACATCGAATTCGCAGCCGAGAACACGCCGCCCGTCATTACGGAAGGTACGAGCGTATCGGTGACCATGGACGAAGATGCCAGTCCGACGGCGTTCTCACTCACGTTGAACGCAACCGACGCGGATTACCACAGCATCAGTTGGAGCGTCTCGAGCGCCGCATCGCACGGCACGGCGTCGGTGAGCGGCAACGGCGACAGTAAAGAAATTTCCTATGTGCCTGCGGCGGATTACTACGGATCGGACAGCTTCGTGGTGCAGATCTCCGACGGCAACGGCGGAACCGACACCATCACCGTGAACGTGACGATCACGGACCGCACGCCCCCCGTCATCAGCGCCGTCGCAAGCGGCTCTCTTGCTGCGTCGTCAGCCTTGATCACCTGGACGACGGATGAAGACGCCTCCACCAAGGTATCGTACGGCGTCAGCACATCGTATGGAACGAACACAACCGAAACCGACACGTCGACACGCGTCGCCTCGCATTCCAAAACATTGTCGGGCCTGCGCGCCTGCACCACCTATTACTTCGCCGTCACTTCGACGGACGCAACATCCAACACCTCCACGACCGCCGGCGGTTCGTTCACCACATCGGGCTGCGCAGGAGACGCAACGATCCGCACGAGCACGGGGTCGAATGTCATTCATAACGCCAACGGCTCGACGGGCAGCCTCGTGCTCTCGGATGACTCCCTGTCGCTCACTGTTCCCGTCGGGTACATCGCCACCAATGTCACGTGTCCGACGGGTGCATACTTCCAGCTCAAAGCACTGACTCCCGATCCGGTCAAAACGGAACTAGGTGCGCCCTCCGGTCGTGACACGATCGTCAACGCATTCAATCTCTCTGCGTATTGCCCGGATCTCACCCCGGTGACCGAGTTCGACGACTCTCTGACGATCGTCTTCACCTATTCCGATGCAGACGTTTCCGGACTCGTTGAGTCCTCTCTGGGTACCTACCGCTTCGGCTCGGGATCGACCGTGTGGGAAGAGCTGACATGCAGCCAGGATATGTCCGCCAACACGCTGACCTGCAGCACAGTCGCTTTCTCATCGTTCGGCATCTTCGGTACGCCCGTCTCCACCGCATCGGACACGAGCGGAGGTACGACGCAGAGCGGCGGAGGCTGCCGCGGTTCTAATTGCCACACGGGCGTTCAACGACCGGTTTCCACGAATCAATCGAACCTGAACCTTCAGGCCACCGATGACTCGCCGCTCTGCTCCGGAGACACGTTGCCCCAGGCGAACGGACGGCTCCAACTGGCTGTGGAATCACGTCCCGTCATATTTGAAGATGTCCCGGTGACGGAATGGTTCTCCTGCGCGGTGCGTGAGGTGATCAGCAGGCAGATTTTTTCCGGCTACCGCGATGGGAGCGGCGAACTCACGGGCCGCTACGGGCCAGCGGATTCGATCTCGCTGGGCCAGCTGGCGAAGGTTGCCACGCAATTGAAAGGCATGAACCTTCCTCAGGGGGAAGGCAACGCGTGGGCGCGCCCCTTCGTGGAAGCAGCCAAGAACATGAAACTGACCGCATTCAGCAACAAGATCGACCCGCGCCTGCCGGCATCACGCGGCGATGTTCTGCAAACAATTCTGGAAGCGCTCGATATCCCCCTGGAGGGGAACGATCTTCCCTACTCTGATGTCCCGGAAGGATCGATGTATGCAAAGGCGATCGCCACCGGGACTGCACTCGGCATCGTGAGCGGAGACGGCGACGCAAGCACCTTCCGCCCGAATGCAGCCATCAACAGGGCGGAAGTGGCGAAGATGATCGTCGGTACGCTCGGAGAGCTCAAATGATGGAGCCAACCATCCGTGACGAGGTCATTGTCCTGCGAAGGAATTCCCGAAATGAGCTGATGGCGAGAGTCAGAGACTCTTGCGGTACTCTGAAGATTCCATATCATGTGGTCCAATGCAGCGAATGCTACTGCTGTGTTGGCACAGAAAGAGATGTTCGGCAGGCGCGCTGCATGCGGTTGTGTTCACGAAACGCAAGCTCGCCGTGGGAGTGCTCCTGGCGCTCATGGGCACGATGGTGACCGGCATTCCCTCCGTGGGGGCGGTAGATGGAGAGATCACGTACACGGGGGCCAATACCGGCATTTATGGTGATGACAGCCATAGCGGCGGCGTGAGAGGGCCGTTCAACATCGGGTTCACGTTCAACTTCTACGGGACCGACTACACGCAAGCCAATGTGAACACCAACGGCGTGCTCACGTTTGGCGCGTACTACACGGCATTCAGCAACGGTGCATTGAGTACTTCCGGACAGAACAATTCCATCTATGCATTCTGGGATGATCTGATCACCAGCATCGCGATGGATGCCTCCGTCAAACCCATCTACTACGCGACGATCGGCGCGGAACCGGATCGGAAGTTCGTCGTCCAGTGGACGAACATGTACTTCTACGGCACGACCATCCAGATGGGAACGTTCCATGCCATCCTGTACGAAGGCAGCAACGATGTTCAGATTCAGTATCGCGATCTTCTTGGAGGAGACAGAGCACTGGGCAACAGCGCGACGATCGGCATCAAGAAGGACAACTCCACCTACTCACAGTACTCGAACAACACGGCATCGCTCACGGAGGGGCAGGCGATCCGCTACAGCTCCGACGGTGAAGGCGGCTACACCGCCGATACGGATGCGGATTACGACCTCATCTACCTGGCCCCCTCGGGCGCCCCCACCAGCCCGACGCTCGTCAATCCCACGGACGGCTCCACCGGCGTGACGACGACCCCGACATTCGAGTGGCTGCCGGTCGAGAACGCCAGTACGTACACCGTTCTCATCTCGACCGTGTCCTCGTTCTCCAGCACTGTCGTCAATGCTTCGGGATTGACGGACGTCTCCTACACGCTCGGTTCCCCCCTGAGTAACAGCACGCAGTACTACTGGCGTGTGCAGGCGGTGAACAGCACGGGGAGCAGTCTGTCGGCGACGCGCTCATTCACCACGGGATCGTCGAATACCGCTCCGGACACGCCCGCCAGCGTGGCGTCGACCCACCTGATCAGCGGAGGTTCCACCACGGATGCTTCCGGCTCCACGCTGACGGCTACATTGAGCGATGCGGATGAGAGCGAGCAAGTGCGCTTCAGGATCCAGATCGCCACCGATGCCGATTTCAACAGCCTCGTGGTGGACTACCGGTCCCCGTTCAGGGATGAGGGCGACATCACGTACACCGTCGGCGAGACCGGCGGCACGTACCTCGTCGGGAGCGGCGGGACAGCCCTTTCTTCGGATGATTACTATCTACGTATCCGCGCGGAAGACGACGCCGCCGCGAGCTCCTCCTGGTACACCGTCAGCGGCGTGGCGTTCAGCGTCATGACGGCTCCGCATGTCCTCACGCTCTCTCCGGCCAACGGAGCGACGGGTGTGGGGACGGGTGCGAACTTGGTGCTCACCTTCGACGTGGCAACACGCGCGGGAACCGGCACGCTCACCATCAGGAAAACTGCGGACGGCGCGGAAGTGGAAACCATCGCGATTTCCGGAGCATTGCTCTCAGGGAACGGCACCACGCAGCTCACGCTCAATCCTTCCGAAGCGTTCACCCAAGGCACGAGTTACTACGTCGTCTGGGACGCTAATGCGTTCAAGAACGCAGTCGGCGTGTTTGCCAGTGCCCTGACATTGAGCAGTTCCTGGCGGTTCACAACGGTGGATACCGCCTCGCCCATTCTCTACTCGATATCCGCAGTGGGCGACAGCGACAGCGCTACGGTCATCTGGAGCACGGATGAACTCAGCTCCTCACTCCTGCAGTACGGCACCCTCTCCACCTTCGGCTCCGTCACGAGCGAGGAGGATACGGGAACCGGCGTCACCGACCATCGCATGGCACTCTCCGGGCTGACGGCCTGTACCACCTACTACTACCGCCCCATTTCCCGCGATCCTTCGACCAACACGGGAACGGGCTCCACGTCCAGCTTCATCACCTCCGGCTGTACCAACTCCGCCACCGTGATCGTACAGACCGGAAGCTCGATCACCATGAGCGGCGGAAGCCTGTCCATGAGGAGAGGCAATTCGGGAGCCGCGCTCATTGTTCCCGAGGATGCCTCAACCAATCCCTTCATCATTCAAATCAAGAAGCTGGATAAGGATACGGTCATCGCCGTGACGTCGACACCGTCCGGGGTGGGAGTGATCGGCGATCAGACCTACGACATCCGGGCGATCAGCGGCAGTGTCCTCGTAACGAGCTTCCTTCGGCCCATCACTGTGACGCTGGAGTACACGGACGCGCAGATGAGCGGGTATGACGAAACGACGCTCTGGATTCACCGATGGGACGGCAGCAGCTGGAACGCCCTGGATGACTGTTCCGTGGATACGTCCGCCAACACCGTCACCTGCACGACCACCCACTTCTCCACCTTCGGGCTCTTCGGGGACGCCGTCGCCACCCCTGTCGCGAGCACCTCCACCGCCACCTCCGAGAGCACCGGCGGACGGCGGGGGACGGAAGAAGGCATGGCGCAGCGTATCGAGTCGGCGCAGAACGCGCTCCTGTCCCGCTTCGCGAAGAAGCAGCAGGAGAGTGCCCAACTCGCCGAGACGAAGCGGGAACCGGAAGGAGGATCGCAGGCCGAAGTGACCGCCACGGAGCGTGAGCAACGCATCGCCGCACGGAAGGTGGAGATCGCTCGGATCGAGCGGCTGAAGGAGGAGTACGCGCAGAAGTACGCGCAGCACCGCGAGCAGCGGATGGCACGTGCCGTGGCCGAGGAGGAGCAGAACCTCGCGAAAGAGCAGGCCGCCCTCCTCGCCGACGAGGCGGCGCTCCTCGCGGAGCAGGAGACCAACGCGCAGCGCCGGACGGAACGCCTGGCGGAGCAGGAACGATTGGGGGCGCAGAATCTTCGTGGAGCCGCTCCTGCGCTGGACAGCATCGCGGCGCGACGGGACAGGCTCTACGCCGTGGTGAATGAGACGCCCGTGCTCTACGCGGATGTCCCTCTCTCGGCCTGGTATGCGCCGTACGTCTCGTATGCGGTGGAGGAGAACATCGCGACGGGCTATGCGGATGAGACGGGCAGGCTCACCGGGGAGTTCGGCGTCACGGATCCCGTCACGTTCGCGGAGATTCTGAAGATGGCGCTGAAGGCATCCGGGAAGGAGTCGGATTCTCTCCCACCTCCGCGCAATGTGTCCGCGCGCGGAACATGGGCTTCGGTGTTCGTGGCGCAGGCGGAGTCCATGGGGCTGACGGTGTTCGCGCCGGATCTGGATGTCCATGTGCCCGCCACCCGCGGCGCCGTGATTCAGACTCTTCTGGAGGTGCTGGGGATTCCCACAGGCATCAAGATCGCCGTGCCCTTCACCGATGTTTCTTCCGATCATCCATACGCACAGGCCATCGCGACGGCCGCCGCGTACGGGCTCATCGAGGGGGACAAGGATGCCGGCGGAAACCCGCTCGACACCTTCCGTCCCGATGGAGAAATCAACCGCGCGGAAGCTGCAAAAATTATCTCCCTTGCTGTTGAACTGTCGAAGAAGTAGATCACTTTCCCGGCGAAGCCACGCCAGAGCGGAGCGAAGTCGGGCCGCGCTCGTGGACATGGAGTGATCGTTCTCCCATCGCCTCCGTCACGTTTTCCCCGTAGAATGAGCTTCATGCGGCGACGCCGGAAAATTTCCGCCATCTACCTTGTCCCGATCGTGGTGTTCGTCACGTGGACGGTGTTCATCTACCAGTTCTCCCCGTCCGACATCGTGGCGTTCATCGGGACGGACCACGTGTACCTCGCCACGTTCCTGTTGTCGTTCATCGGCGGTTTCTCTGTCTTCGTCAGCATTCCCTACCACCTCGTCCTCATGACGTTCGCCGCCGGAGGGGTGAATCCGTGGCTCCTGGGTCTCGTCTGCAGCATAGGGCAATGCTGTGGCGACAGCTCCTCTTACCTCCTGGGATTCTCCGGCAGGAACGTTGCACCCGGCCGCATCGCCGCCATGATGGATCGTTTCCGTCGCTGGTGCACGGAACGTCCGTATTGGCAGATGGCCGGAGCGCTCACGATCTACGGCTCGATCTCGCCGCTCTCCAATGACTGGATCCTCGTCCCCATGGGGCTCGCGCGCTACCCCTACTGGCGCGTGATGCTGCCGCTTGAGCTGGGCAACCTGGTGTTCAACACGTCCATGGCGCTCCTCGGCGCCTACGGTCTCGCCTCCGTTCTGGGCTGATCCTCTGTGTTCCACTTCCCCGTTCCAGCCATGACACGCCGCATCGCCACCGTCACAGGAATCGTCGTCTGTCTGATCGCAGCGATCCTCCTCGCAGGATTCCTCTTCTCCATCCTGCACACGGGTGGTTTCTGGCTGCTGCCGGGGTTCGGCCTGCTCGGCATCGTGATCTTCCTGCAGTCTTTCCCGGTGTTCCCGCTGACGGTCATCCTCCTCCTTACTATCGCGCTCTCCTTCCTCCTGCGCCAGTTTGCATCCTACCGCCGTCACTCGTTCCTCCTTCTCTTCCTCGAACTCCTCGCCCTTGTCCTCCTGAGCGGATACTTCCTCAGTCTCACGCCGACGTTCCGCGGATGGCAACCGCCGCCTCCGCCCAGGGAGGGGAAATTCACAGAGCCGTTCCTGCGCGGGTACGGGGCGTGGAGGTTTCACAATGTCTTCCAGGGGACGATCACTGCTGTGGGCGAGCAATCCTACGTCATGCGGAGCCCGGATGACCGCTCTATGACGGTGCAGCTGACACCCGGAATCCGCCTCCCTTCAGGGCCACAGATCGGAACAGGCGCCACCGTCCTGATCATCGGGGAGATGCGACACGGGATCGTCCGCGCATTCGGTATTCGCACGTTGGAGCAAAGGAAATGAAGTGTTGGTTCGGCGTGGTGGAGCCGAGACGGTCAGCCGGGGGAGTCAATTCTCGTTCCAACATAATGTGACGAATCTTGTCATAGACCTACATCGTGGGATAAACTCGCTCGCTCTTTCCCCCCCATGATGCCTGCAGAAACTTCCTCCGTTGATCCTGAAGTCGTGGCATTCTTCCGACAGGTTGGGCTTCGCGATGACGGCAATCTGAGAGCACGCATCGAGGTGGCACTAGTAACAACCTCTGAAAGGTTGAGGGAAAAGCTCCGAACCAGAATTGCGCGCGCACACATGACGTTTGGGGCAGAGAAAGCAGGAGACCTTCCTCTTGATCAGGCACTTGATCTGTACCTCGCCATGCAAATGAGAAGAGGCGATTGAAGGGCGACCGCGGTTTTCGGATTGTGACGGGGCAGAGCGTTTGCCAAATGTCCGAAAGACCTCGATAATTGACAGTAATAGACAAATATAGTATAATTAGAATATGGAATTGGACCCAATCGCCGCCATATGTTTCCTCTTCATCGTTTGGGTTATCGCCGAATCGTATGCATCCGAAGGGGACAGCAAGAAGAAGTCCTCCTCGGGTGAGGGAGATTTCGTGGATCTCATTTTTTCGCTCCTCGTCTCGCCCATCATGCTCGTGGTGGGGGCGTTGCTCCTGCTGGGGGGCGGTCTCCTCCTGCTCTTCCCGCTCTTCCTGGGGATGCTCTCGCTGATCGGGGTCGCGATGAAGTCGCTCTTCTCCGTCGTGCGTGCGGTGCTCCGGAAGACGTGGTCGCTCGCGAAGGCGATGGTGCGTGGCATGCGCCGTCTCTGGCGGATTTCTGTGGGGTCTGGACGGATCATCCGTGCGGTGTTGGGATTTCCCCTGCGTGTCGTGAAGGGACTCTTCCGTCTGGTGCGATCGGTGGTGCGATCGGTGCGAAGCGTCGTCCGTGCATTTCTGAAAACTGTCCGGGGACTGTGGAAGACGACGTCTGCCTCATGCAGATTGTTCCGCGGCGTCGTCCGTGTGTTACACGGCGTGATCCGGACGTTCCTGCGTATCGTCGGACAAACGTTCAAGTTTCTCTCTTCCATCGTCCGGTCCCTGTGGTCGCTCCTCATCAAAGTTCTCCGTGCAGTCGTGATGCTCTGCAGGAAGGCCATTGCTCCCGTCGTCCGTCTCGTTCGATGGGTCATCGTCCGCATCGCGAAGCTCGCAGTTCGCTTCGCCAGACTCCTCTGGCGCATTCCGGTTATCCGCACGCTGTGGTCATTGCTGCGGAAGGTTCTCCGTGTGACCGTCATGCTGTGCAGGAAGGCGGTTTCCCCGATCATCCGTCTCGTTCGATGGATGGTCGTCCGCATCGCGAAGCTCGCGATCCGCTCCGCCGGTCAGGTCCAGCGCGTCACGGTCGAGACGAAGGTCGTCCGAACGGTTTCGCGGCAGGAGAGCGCGTCCTCGCGGCCGGGGCGGAGTTTTCTGTCGCAGGAGTCCGTCGTCGATCGTCACGCTGCACGCGTCCGGAAGGAGCACAGCGAAGAAGTATCGCCGTTATCCCGTACGACCGAACGCTCCCCGTCTCTTGAGCGCGTGCATGCCGCGCACAGGCAAACGGCGTCCCCGCAACATGCGCGACCTATCGCCGCATCCCGTCATGTGAACGAGGGCGTCCGCACGCGGTGGGGCGCACGGCAGGAGGGAGGAACCACGAAGAATCATACAATCGCCGGTGCCAAGTCCGTGGAGGAAGGGGAGGATTGGAATGAGCAGCCGGAGATCATGGGGACGCTCCGCACGATCGGCTGGAGTACCCGGCACAAGATCTATCCGCGCCGGAAGTGACGCGCGTTTGTCGAGAAGAGCGTTCTTTCCGCTCGCTCTTGCCCTGCGCGAAGCAGTCGTTGCCCGTGCCTTGTCCTTTGCACTTGCCCGCCTATACTGGCCACCATTTTTCGCCATGCTTCTCGAACAATCCGTTCCCATCGAAGAAGCCCCGACCTCATCGCCTCTCTGGACGGTAGTCGGCGCGCCGGGGCCGAACCGGCCGGCCAGGAAGGCAGGCATCCTGGATGTGTACAACACCCTCTTCGTCCCGCGGATTCCGCGTTGCACGGAGGAAGAAATCGCTCAGCTTCGCGAACGGGGACTCACGGTGAAAGGCGCCCTTCTCCTGCGTAAGGGCTTCTTCGCGGGAAACATCGGTGACCTCACCCACCTCGGCGTCCGCGCGGTGCAGGAGGGGGGATTCACCGGCATCCTGACCTTCCCCAATAACGACACGGGACCGGACGAACTCTGTGCTTGCCCGTACATCGCGGGGATGTTCGGGAAGGATCCGAAGGACCTCGACCTGCTCGCCATCCCGGAGCTGAGAACGATGCCCGACGCGTTCATCGCGCTCCTCAACCGGCGGGCATCGGACATCTTCGATCAGGATGACGCGTTCAGGACGGAGCAGTGCAGCCGCGCCAACGTTCGCCAATTCCATCTGGATGCCCTCGAGCTGGTCTTCGCCACGCGGGAGGAGAAGGGAGAGCTCGGGGAGTTCGAAGCGTACTGGGAGGCACACAGTCAGGACGGCGATCGTCTGCTGGATTACGCCGTGGCGAAGGCGCTCGAGGAAAAGTACAATGCGGTGTGGCAGGAATGGCCGGACGAGATCGTGCGGCAGAAGCCCGTCGAGCTCATCGCGAAGGACCCCGGGCTCCTCAAGCGCGCCCGTCAGCTCCTCTTCGCACAGCAGATCCTGGGGGAACAGTGGGGCGACTGCGCGCAGCAGATCAGCGATGCCGGCGGCTACCTGGTGGAGGATCGTTCGTACTCCGTCCTTCCCCACAATGCCGAGGTCTGGCGGGACTGGCGCGAGCAGCACGTTGATGAGGAGAAGAAGACGGGCATCTTCCACCTCAATGCGGACAAGACGCCCGCATTCCTGACCGGTTGTGCCGTGGAGGGCGATCCTGCGGGGGACCAGCAGTGGCCGCACGTCGTCGCGAAGTACATCGAGAACCCGGACGGCATGATCGATTACATCGTGGAAACAATCGCGTACGGCGGCAAGCGCGTCAGTGCGTGGAGGATCGACCACGCCCTCGCGTGGATCTGGCAGTACTATCGCAGGTGGAAAACCATGAAGAAAGAGAGGGTGAAGGACGAGCAGACGGGCAAAGATACAGAAAGAGAAAAGGAAGTGTGGGAGGGCGAGTACAAAGCCGCCCTCAAGGAGAAGATCTTCACGCGGCTGCGGGAGCGGTTCCCGGATACCGAGTGGATCCTGGAGGACTGCGGGCACACCGATTCGAAGCTGAAGGATTTCATGAGATCGGTCGGCTGCGGGCCGATGGCCACGGTGCAGTGGGGGCCGGACTTCGCCAAATCCTGGCAACCCCGCTCGTCGAACTTCGAAACTTACGACGTCCTGCCGCACGGGGGATCGTCCTTCTTCCGCAACGCCGACACGCGAGCCGAAGAGGAATGGTTTCGCGCCCTCACGGAGGACAACCAGCGCTTCTACCTGGGACAGCTCTACCCCCATGATTTCCAGCGGAAATGGCAGGAACACGTGGTGGAGGGAAAACCGATTCCCGTCATCGACTGGTACCTCTATGCCTGCCGTTGCTCTGCACGCTTTTCCATCCTCAATCTCCAGGGTCTCTCGGCCGTGGTGGAGGGGAAGCGGGACGAACGGCGACCGAACTGGCCGAATCACCAGCACCCCTCTTACTGGCAGCTCCTCTCCACGCTCTCGGAGGAAGATCTGGGCACGGTCTTCCGCGAAACGCGCCGCATCATCGAGGAGACCGGACGCGCCGTCCGCGAGGTGACGGAGGAAGGCCCGCTGCAGGTCCTCGCACTCTCCCAACAGCCGGGCGAAGTGCGCCAGGTGAAGCGAGGTGGCACGTACCGCCTGCGCATCGCGTGCAACATGCCGCCCGCGGCCGGAACGGCCATCGAGCTGAGCACGACGCGGCGGGGAGCGCACTGGTGGGCGCCGGAGCCTGCCCGCATCGAGAAGTGTACGCACCACAGAGACGGTCGGTTCATCTGGGACGCGTCGTTCGACATTCCGGCGGAGCAGCAACCGGGCACCTTCGAGCTGTGCGGGACAATCAGGCACTGCGAGGACGGATCGGATGTTCCCGAGAGCCACGACCTCTGCGAAATCCACAAGAACCTGCTGATTCAGGTGGTTTGAGGGCTATTGTCACCCTCCCCATCCGCTCATAAGATGTTTCCGTGCGTCGGATCTTCTCATTCGTTCTCGTCGGTATTTCCCTGGTCGCTCTCGGTCTGGTGTCTGCGGGAGCCGGGGATGCGATGTTCGCGTACCTCAGCACTTCTGCGCGCTTCAACCGCAGGAGCGCGACGCAACCGGTGGTGTCCACTGTTCCCTGTGCGAAGCGAACGACGAAAGATGAGTGCAAGCAGGGTGCGGTGGAACGCGCATGTATCTGGGATGCCGTCACGGAGAAGTGTGAAGTGGAGCCGCAGACGTGCATCGATGACGACGGTGGATTGGATTTCTACCGCGCATCCGCCACGCGCGGTCGTGCGGCTGTGGCGAATGCCGCCGGCGACGTCTTCCACGATTTCTGCGAATACGCTCTCACGGGATCGGGACAGTTGTCCGTTACGGAGTTCTACTGTGCCCCCGATGGTCTCGTGCAATCCCTGACATTCCACTGTCCCAAGTGGTGCGTGAACGGGGCATGCCAGAAGACGGCCAGTTCGGCGGGCGGCGGCAAGGCGAATCCGCAACTCACGCAACGCCTCCTGGAGCTCTCTCCGGGCGGTCCCCCCAACAACTCGATCACGCTCCTGTCCTACGAGAGTGAGATCTCCTTCTCGCTGCGGTCTCCGTTCCTCCTCCAGAGTTTCACTCCGTCCGTGACTGCCTGTCCGGGGACGTGCGTCTACGAGGTGATTCTGCGTGATGCCGGGAAGAACGTGCTCGCCAAGATGACCGGCAGTGCCCAGTCCGGAGCGGTCCTCTCTGCGGGGCTCACCCTGCCGATCCCCCTGAAAGCGGGAATTTCGTACAACATTCTCCAGTTCGTGAAGTCGGATCGACCCATGACCATCCGGACCACGGGGCCGACGAGTGCATCGCGGGACATGGTCAATATCATCACGTCCAAATCGGACGGAGCGGACTATCGGGCGTGGGGGACCATGGTCATCACCATCATGGGGATGTTCACGAAGTGAGTGTCCCTGTTTGCCATTACGTCATTTCGAGCTTGTCGATCATTGCGCATGTTTCTCCGCCTTCCTTTGCTATTTTCATGGAGAAACTTAGGCAGTTTCTCCTGTCAAAACGTCCTGCATCATCCTACAATCCCGCGTCCCTTTCTTCCTTTTCCGCCTTTTCTTTCTTCTCTCTCCTTTCTCTCTTCTCTCTCCTTTCTCTCTTCTCATGGACCACGGCGCTGTCATCCTCCGGTTTGAGGACGTCACCTTCCAGTACGATCCGCGCAAGCCGATCCTGACGGCCGTGAATTTTTCGGTGCGCGAGCACGCGAAGCTGACGATCGTGGGGCAGAACGGCGCGGGCAAGACCACGATCTTCAAGCTCATCACGGGAGCACTGAAGCCGCAGGAGGGTGCGATCCACATGAAGCACGGCGCGACGATCGGCATCGCGAAGCAGGTGCTGGCCCGCGGGGATCTGGAGAAGACCGTCGCGGAATACTTCGCCGGAGCGTTCCGCGAGAAGAAGCACGATCTCCCCCGGCACATCGCGCGGGTCACGGACGCCGTCCATGTGAAGGCGCCGGAGGGGAAGAAGCTGCGAGAGTTCTCCGGAGGTCAGAAGGCGCGGCTGCTCCTGGCCCGTGCGCTCATCGCCGAGCCGGATCTGCTCCTGCTGGACGAGCCGACGAACAATCTGGACGAGCAGGGCATCGATCACCTCACGCAGTTCCTCATCGACTACGACAAGACCTGCATCGTCATCTCCCACGACGCGAATTTCCTCAATTGTTTCACGCACGGCGTGCTCCATTTGGATCAGCACACGCACGCGGTCGGGCAGTACGAGGGCGACTACTTCGACGCCGTCGCGAAGATCGAGGAGCAGATGGAGCGCGAGCAGCGGCAGAACGCGCGCATGCAGAAAGACATCCTCGACCGGAAGGAGAAGATCAACTTCTTCTCGCACAAGGGGGGCAAGATGCGCAAGCTTGCGAGCAAGATGCGGTCTGCGGTGGAGGAGGACGAGGAGAACAAGGTGGAGGTGCGTCGGGAGGAGAAGACCATCCCGCCCTTCACCATCGATGCGACGGAATTCCCGAAGCCGCTCGTGACGATCTCGTCCGTCACCGTGATGAAGAACCATGAGCCCAAGCGCAGGAAGGTCGAGCTGACGGTGCGCCGCCGACACAGACTGCTGATCACCGGACCCAACGGCATCGGCAAGAGTTCGCTCCTCGAAGCCATGGCGGCGGGGAAGGAGAAGGGCGCCGTCATCGCGGACGGCGTGAAGGTCGGCTACTACCGGCAGGATTTCTCGGGACTCCCCACCGACAAGACCGTGTACGAGATCCTCGCGGAGGAGATGGAGGATGCGAATCACCAGCGCGTCTACGAGGTCGCCGCCCGCTTCCTCCTGCCCGGCGATAAGGTGCAGACCCGCGTGGAAGCGCTCTCCGAGGGGCAGAAAGGCCTCCTCTGCTTCGCGCGTTTCCTGCTGCAGAAGCCCACACTCCTCATCCTCGACGAGCCGACGAACCACATCAATTTCCGCCACATTCCCGTGATCGCCGAGGCGATCAACCAGTACGAGGGCGGTCTGATCCTCGTGAGCCACGACACGGAGTTCGTCAATCAGATTGTAATGAACGAGGAGCTGGATTTGGGGGCGCTGTAGTGCGTGGAAGGGCCACCTATCCCTCGACTACGCTCGGGATGACACGCTCACGCAAGGCAATCACCCTTTCTTTCTTCATGCAAACATCCTTCAATGCATCCCCATGCCCCGTCCCAGAAGGAAACTTGAAAGGCAGGAAACAGCTCCATCAATGAGTGGGAATATCACAACTCCCAGGCATTCGTCCAAAAAGGATACAATGAACCGCGCGAAGCAGCGGGTCTCGCGGGCCCCGCTGCTGGAGCGCACCACTGAGGGAAGGGTGGGTCCGTGGGAGGGACACCGTAGGTGGCCCTTCCACGAATTGACGAAATGTCAGGAGCAGGCGTGGGAGAAATTGCAGGGGAATGGGAACGTCTTCCTCACGGGCGCGGCCGGCACCGGAAAGAGCTTCCTCCTGCGCAAGTACCTGGAGGGCCGCCCCTCCGCGCAGTGGCCGGTGGTCGCGAGCACGGGCGTCTCCGCCATCCTCGTCGGCGGGCGGACATTCCACAGCTTCTTCGGCATCGGGATCATGGAGGGCGGCGCGGAGCATGCAGCGAGGAGAGCGTGCGACAACAAGCGCGTCCTGGCGCGCCTTCGCCGCGCCCTCGGCGTCGTGATCGACGAAGTGTCGATGCTTCCCGGTGAGGCGCTCCGTGCTGCGGAAAAAGTCGCACGCTTCGCCAGAAACATCGACGCGCCGTGGGGCGGATTACAAATCATCGCCGTGGGCGACTTCGCGCAGCTGCCGCCCGTCACGGCCGGAGGAGGGGAGAAAGACTGGGCGTTCCGGAGCGACGTCTGGCGCGACACCGAGTTTTCGCCGGCACTGCTCCGCACCGTCGTCCGCACGAAAGAACCGGAGTTCCTGCGCGTCCTGAATTTCGTCCGCGAGGGGATCGTGAATGACGAAGTCGCGCACTTCCTCGATGCGCGCATCATGCCGCCGTCGCTCGCCTTCGAGGGCACGCGCCTCTTCGCGCACCGCAAGACCGCGGAGACCTTCAACATGCAGAAGCTCGACGAGCTCCCCGGGGAGGCGCAGAGATTTGAGACGCTCTACGCGGGTCGCGAGCGCTCCATCGAGCAGCTGCGCAAAAATTGCCCCGTCCCCGAGGTGCTCCACCTCAAGCGCAACGCCCTCGTGATGATCCGGAAGAACGATGTCTCGGGGCAGATGCGCTACGTGAATGGCTCGCTCGGCCGCCTCACGCACATCGATCCCGAGTGCCTCTCTATCTCCCTCTTCTCGGGCGAGGATATCGAGATCGAGCCGACCTCCTTCGCCATCATCGACGGCAACGGCAGCGAGATGGCGAGCGCGTGGAACTTCCCCGTCAATCTCGCCTGGGCCTCGACCATTCACAAATCACAGGGGGCGACTCTCGATGCGATCTTCGTGGACCTCTCGCGGCTCTGGGAACCGGGGCAGGCGTACGTTGCCTTGAGCCGCGTGCGATCAGCCGCAGGGTTGGCGATTGAGAGGTGGAATCCACGCTCGATCATCGCCGAACCGGTCGTGCAGGAGTTCTACAGGGGGATGGAGTGAGATGCCTCTATGAAGGTTGTTGAAGTTTGAAGATAATTATCATGTCACCAATGGAGATCTTCATGGAATTGACGAGATCGTTGGGGCACTTCCAGAACGCTGTTCATTGACTCTGTCAGGAATTGGAGCGGTGATTTCGTTCTCAGTCTGAATTCTATTCGCGACTAAATTACCAATCACTCCTAGCACAAAGCTTAGGAACGCAATGGACCATAACCATTTCCTGAAGTGTCTCATATGGATGAATAGCCACAACTGAGTTATTCGAGTATTGCTATTGATCAGCCGCTCAAGTCCTAAATGCCCGATAATAAACGACACAATCGCAAAAGTGCTAGTTAGCATTGCCCTTGTAAAGATTCCTTTCATTGGAAAAATTCGCCAGATAAACCAAGCAATAACGACGGATACGAGAGTAATTACAGCAAGACAGGAAATATATTTCTTTAGAGCATTGCTTCTTATTTTTGATTCATCAATTTCTGTCAGTTTGGATTCCAATGCACCAATTCTGGTCTCTTTTGCCTCTAGTTTTTCATCAGCCGCTTTCTTAGCATCCTGGAATTCCTGTTCACGTCGTTTTTGCATTTCTGCATGTTCCTTTTCTTTTGCAGCGCGCTCCGCAAGGCTCTGTTTTAGTGCCGTCGACTCTTCAAGGAGAGTGCGGTTTTCTTCAACAATCGCGGATTCCACGACTTTCTCAAATTGCTCATCGGAAGTGATATCTCGCAGACGACCGATCAGCATACCGTCAGTCAGAAGGCGAAACGCAGTTTGTTCTGGAATATCTTTATATGTGGCAAGGATAGAAATCATTCGTGAACATGCCTTTGCGCCGCCGCTGCAGAGTGCTCGGAACTCAGGCAACGCAAATGTTTCTGCAAATGAACGCTCAAAGTCAGCGTCCATTTGTATAAACGGGCGTAGGAGCTGCCAAAGGATGTTTGGCAATACGACGCATGGGTGCCGGCCAGTGCGTCGCGAGGTGTCGCGGTCAAATTTGTAAAGCAAGTAGTCGCATGTAACGAGAAGGGCACCAGCATCGAGACTGGATTTTGCCTTCGTTCTCAGTAGGCGCGTGGCATCGAGAATAGTTGCGTCGTGCTGTATGGTTTCATAGAGCTTGTCTGGCCGACCATTCTGCTCCAAGAATTCCTTATATTCATGGTATAACTCAACCCGTTCCTTGAGTCGGTTGCCAGTCGGCCGATAGATTTTGATGTTGTTTTCAGCAATTACAGCGTCAAAGTGCTGAATTGGCCTTAGGAATTCATCGACATCGATCAAATGTTCCGAGTTGCGCTCGTGAAATCTCTGTTCAATTCCCGATAATTGTCTTGTCTGGGCGGCCGCCCTACTGAGGGAGCGGCTCCACTGTCTTGATTGCAAGATGCGAGAAAAGAACGTGATCGTTCTTCGCACTTCATCGTTCGTCGCCTCATGGAAACGGAGTTTGAAAGGGAGCTTGTGGACCGCAATCGCGCGTAGTAAATCATGAGATACATCGGTTTGTGAATCGTTATGTAATTCAAGAATGCCGAAGAGAAAGTTCGTGTCCAGGAAGAGTGTCAGCTCTTGCAGTCGTGATCTCAACTTTGCAGAAATTTCAGGATCAACTTCAAGGGAATAGAAGCTAAATGCCGCGTCCGCCAATTGGGCGATATATTTTGCTCGATCGGCATCGTGCCCAAGTTCTGCTAGGAAACCTGCAACCGCACGTTCTGCAATCGGCCGCTCAGCTACAGCAAATTGTTCTGAAACTGCGTCTTTGAGTAAGCTGGCAAGGCTGGTTTCATGGCTTGGATTTATGGGAAATGCGGGATCCAGCAGTGCAACAGATTGTATTCCATGTCGTCGAAACGCTCGGAAGAGATAACCCTTAAGCGAAGCCCACGCTTTTTCGGGATCCATGGACGGAAAGGAGGCGGAAATTTCCGATTGCCAAGTGGCCTTGATTCGTCGCTCAAGAGTCGTTGCCTCATCAATCCGCATTTGAATATTGGCGCGAACCGTTGCCGTGAGCGAATAGCGATTTGAGGGGTCGCGGAGAAGTGTCTGCGTATTGTACAGTTGATCGAGCGCACGCTCAGCATCAACGATCGGCAGCTTAACCATGAACAATTGTTCAATTATCTCTGCTAGATGTGCTGCTGATGATATTTGCTCGTCGGGGAGAACCGTAAAGCATAACTGGACAAGCCCAAGAACTGTTGCTTGAGGGTCCCCTGTTTTTGCGACCGCAACAAAATTGCACATTCGCTCAAAGGCAGCACTGAATTCGCCAACGGTTATATGCTTCTGTTCATTCGAGGCGTTCATATGGTTGAATGCTCAAGAACAAGATAGTCGGATAGCACATCGACGGTAGCATATCGCATGTGGCGCTGGAGGAGAACAATGCCCACAACCACAAAGATGTTGCCCACCATGAACGTCTTCACTATCGCCCATGTATGGAACTCGCTGAGTTTATTGAGAAATCTCTTCTAGGAATCGCACATGGCATTTACAATGCACAGCGAGAATTAGGTCAGTCGAGTAGTCGTGCTCTTATTAATCCTGCCAACACCCCAATGCCCGCACGGGTGCGTGAATATGGGGTTAGAATTTTGAATCTTGCATCCTGTTCCGTTCCTCACTCAAAGAGACTAGAGTCCATCTATTCCCCAATCCCCAATGCCCGGAGTAAACGATTCCGAACGCAGTCTCGCCGTCTTCATCGATCTGGAAAATCTCGCACTCGGATTCCAACACCAGAAGAAAGGGCAGTTTCACATCGGCAAGGTGCTGGAGCGGTTGCTGGAGAAGGGGAAGCTGATCGTGAAGAAAGCGTATGCGGACTGGAGCCGCTTCCCGGAGTACACGAAGCCCTTCCACGAGGCGGCCATCGAGCTCATCGAGATCCCCGTGCGCACGATGACGGGCAAGAACTCCGCGGACATCCGGATGGTCGTGGATGCCATGGATCTGTCGTGGAGCAAGGCGCACATCGACACCTTCGTCGTCGTCTCCGGCGACAGCGACTTCTCGCCGCTCGTTTCCAAGCTCAAGGAGAACGGCAAGCACGTGATCGGTATCGGGATGCGGGGGAGCACGTCGGAGCTGCTCTCGGACAACTGCGACGAGTTCATTTACTACGAGGATCTGGAGCGGCAGGAGGACGAGCACGAGGTGGTGCATCAGCTGGAGCTTTCGGTGCCCGAGAAGAAGCGCGAGGCGTTCGCATTGCTCCTCGATGCGTGCAGTGCGCTCCGTCGTGAGAACCACGAGGTGCTCTTCGCGTCGCTCATCAAGGAGACGATGAAGCGCAAGAAGCCTTCCTTCGACGAGAGCTACTACGGCTACAGGAGCTTCACGTACCTGCTCGAGGACGCGGCCAAGCTGAAGATCATCGACATCCAGCGGGAGGCGCGCAGCGGGAGCTACGTGGTCACGCGCTTCGGCGCCAGTCCCACGGCGAGCAAGCCCGCGGCGCCGAAGGCGGAGATCCTGCCGAAGCCGCTTGGGCAGCCGCAGAGGAGGGCGAGGAGAAGGAGATAGTGTCACCCTGAGCCCCTCTGAAATGAGCCAACGATGGCTCGTGTCGCGTTTCGACTACGCTCAACGTGACACGGCTTACGCCGCTCGCATCATCGCCGTGAACGGATGCCACAGGCATCCGGCCTTGCACTTGCTGCAGTACTGCTTGCCGTACTCATGTCGCGGACCGTCCGTGCAGTGCGCATCGCAGCAATCCGATCGCATGTGCGAGCGCTGGGCGTCCGTGATCGTCGTCACCTTCCCCTTGTTCTTCATGTGCGCATGGCAGTAAGGCTTGCCGTAGGCCTGCGCGGTGCAACCGTCCACGAGGCACGCTTTGTATGGGGGTCGGTTCATGAGGGAGAGGGGGAGTGGTGCGTGTGCTGTGAGAGCTTGACGATAGGCGCATTCTGAAGGAATAACAATGAAAAGGTCGAGAAAGAGGTTTCGACGAATGCAAAACAAAGGCCTCCGGAGCTGGCGGAGGCCTGATTGCAGAGATTGGTGTGTTACTCCTGTGTGGGAGGAGGTGAGCCACCGCCACGATGGGCCATCGGCCACTTCATGATGACGTTGCCATCCGCGTCGAGCGCGAGCAGGACCGTATTGCCATCCGTGTCCGTGTACTTCAGGTAACTCGAGGCGGACGCAAGTTGTTCCTGGGAACCTCCTCCTCCATTCCCACCCGGTCCATGCATCATGCTCCCGGAGCCTATGTTCGGAGGTTGGCCGCCGGGAAACTGCATGGATCCGCCACCGGGGAAGGAGCTGGGCGCAGGTCTGCTCGACTGCGACTGCCCCGCATCACCCGGGCGGTCCGCCTTCATGAGAGCCGCGAGCGCCGTCGTGAATTCTGTCTTCGAAAGGATGGTTTTGTCCGCTGCGGCGTTCGCCGCGTCCAGGTACTGCTGCAAATCTTCCGCAGCGAAGCCAGCATCGGCACTGTGCGTTCCGTCCGCTGTTTCCGTCGGCGCGACGAAAGCCGAAGCCCCCGTTTCCTTGATGCTGAGCGATCGGTAGATGCTCTCCGCGACGAGGCCGCGCGTCATGTTGCCGCTCACTCCGAGTTTCCCGGAGGTCGTTTGCAGGAGACCCTTGGCGCTCGCGGTGTTCACATAGGACGCGTACCACGCCGAGCTGTCCACATCACTGTAGCTGGCGGTACTCGAGGCGGAAGAGGAGGTGTCGATGCCCTGTGCGTTCAGAATCATCTTGATAGCTTCGGCGGTGTTCACCGGATTCGAGGGGCGGAACGTTCCGTCGGAGTATCCGCTCACCCATCCCTGTTCCTTCGCGTAACACACGTACGGTGCGAACCACTCAGTCGTCACATCGGAGAAACAGTTGTTGTAGTCCCCGACAGTCGGCGTCGCGCCGTTCGCCGTCACGAGAATCTTCGCCAGTTCCGCGCGATTGACCGTTGCCTGCGGCTTGAAGGTGCCGTCGGAGTACCCTGCAATGACGCCCTTGTCGCTGAGGTACTGAATGGCGGTCTGATTCTTTCCCGCGATGTCGCTGAGCGTGGCGGCGGATGCAGAGATGGCCGTGAGGAGGAATCCCAGGGAGAATGAGAGGACCGCCGGCACGACCAGGATGTGTGAATGGGAATGAGTGTTCATAGGAATAGATGAGGGAAATTGCATTCAGCGTACGCAGGTGGGCATTAATAGGGGATTAAGGAACACCACAAACAAAGAAGGGGCTGGTGACAGCCCCTTCCCCCTCTGTTGTGTCCGTCGATGATGATGTGTTGGGAGGTGTGTTTACTTCGCGGAGGAATCCTGATCGTCAGCGCATCCACCCATTGGCCGGTCACCGCGTGCGGGAGGAGTGGGGAGTGTCACGCCCTTCTCCGTTGCGAGATCCTGGATCGTCTTGCCGCTGTCGAGTGCAGTTTTCAACTCATCGGATGTCATGCCGAGTTTTTCGGCGATGCCGGACATGTCGCGCTGTCCGTGCTGTCCGCCGCGCCCTTCCATCTGGCCGAATCCCATCATGCCCCGGCCGCCGAATCCGGCGTCACCGCAGGCGGTCTTCACGGCTTCCATGGCGGTCTGCTCCGCGGTGTTCGCTTTGCGGGCCGTGTCCATGGCGGTGCGGAATGCTTCGTCCGCTTTCTGCACAGCTTCCTGTCGTGCCGTGTCGTCCGTGAGTGCGGCTGCGGCCGTGAGGGCGTCACGGTGCGCGAGCGTCGCGCTCTTCTGTGCGGCGATCAGCGCATCGATGCCCGAGAGCGTCGCGTCGTCTCTGGAGGCCAGCGCCTGGACGCAAGCCTGCGTCTGGACGGGACGCTCCGGCGGAGTCGTCTGCGTCGTGCTCTCCGCCGCGCCGGCGAACTGGGCCAGGAGCGGGAACGCGACGGCGAGAGATGTGGCGCCGACGATGGCGCCGATGGTGAACTTCTTCATGTGGGAGAGTGGGAAAGAAATAGAAGAAGGAATGGAAGGTCATGACCGCCGCCAAGTCTACGGAGGAAGTATTACCGTTCGATTAAGGTTCGTTTCTTCTCATACGGAAGCCACAATTTTGCATTCGATGCATCGGGGATTTTGATGGTCCGGTCCGGTTCTTCCCTCATCGAGTTCGTGGATTGATGGAGCTGTCAAAACTATCAATACTATGTTATAATTATATTACTTAGATTCCTCAACACACACATGCGCAATCCCAGATTGTCACACGTTCTCACGGCGCTCCTCGCGCTGCTCGTTCTTGTTTCGGTCGCTCTGACGATGCGCATGGCCGGGGCGAAAGGTGTGGTTGAAAGTCGCACCCACATTCCCACGTGCGACGAGGTTGGTCTCTGCCGCAAGGGGGAGCAGCAATTGCTCTTCAACAACGAGAGTCTCCTGCGCGGCTTCGCTCTGCGCTACGCCCTCGTGAAGGGATGCAAAGTCACGGACAACCTCAATCGCCGTCTCCGGCTCACGTGTCCGTCGGGATTGAATCTGCCGAATACGCAGACGGAACGCATCTTCAAGCTGAAGGATTCCGTCTCCGTCGAGCAGATCGGTGCGACGCAGGCTCAGGTGCCGGGCATCACGGGATCCGGCGTCCTCGTGGCCGTGCTGGATACCGGCGTGGATACGACGCACCCCGAACTTCTGGGAAAAGTCTTCGCAACGAAGAACTTCACAGCAGATGGCGAGGGTGATGTGTACGGGCACGGATCGCACGTCTCCGGCATCATCGCCGGACGCGGAACGACGGTCGTGGGAGGGAGAACGGTCCGGGGTGTGGCGACGGGTGCGACACTCATCGTGGGCAAAGTCTGCGGCGATACCGGGTACTGTCTGGAGGGCGACATCACCGCGGGCATCGAGTGGGCCGTGGCCATGGGGGCGCGCGTCATCAATCTGAGTCTGGGCGGCGGCAGTTTCCTCGATGAATGCGACAGCGATCCTCTGGCGGTCGAAGTGAACTGGGCGGTGTCCAAGGGTGTCTCCGTGGTGGCGGCTGCGGGAAACAGCGGCGCGAGCGGCGAGGGCGTCGCGACGCCGGCGTGCGCGTCCCGAGCCGTTGCCGTCGGGGCGGTCGACGTGCTCGATGTACGGCCGTCCTGGTCCGGTTACGGGCAGGCGCTCGACGTTGCGGCGCCGGGAGTGGCGATCCTCTCTTCTCTTCCCTGCTCCGTCACACAGACGTGTCCGTCCCCGGGCTACGCCCGCTGGAGCGGCACATCGATGGCGACGCCGCACGTGGCCGGCGTGGCCGCGCTCCTCCTGCAGGTCTTCCCTGCTCTCACGCCCGACGAACTGGCGTCCACCCTTCGCACGACGGCTCACGATCTGGGTGGCAGCGGATTCGACACGTACTACGGGTACGGGAGATTGGACACCGTTGCTGCGGTGGCTGCGTTGCGCGGTGGTTCTTCTTCTTCTTCTTCTTCTTCATTTTCCTCTTCATCTGTCATTGCATCCTCCTCGTCATCTTCCATTGATGCCTCCTCCTCGTCTGCTCCCGCGTCCTCTTCATCCCCGGCAAATTCCTCCTCTTCCCCGAGTGAGAGCAGCAGCTCTTCCATACAGTCATCGAGCTCCGTCTCATCTTCCGCGAGCAGCACTTCCTCTCACATGCCGCCCGCCTGTTCCATCAATGATTGGTTCTGCAAAGATGCCGGTGAATGCTCAAATGAGGGTCATCAGGAGCAGCGTTGTGAACTCCGGAATCCGCACTGCACCCGTCCGGAGGCCGTGAAACCGACATCCACTCGTTCGTGCACTCCCCCCTGGAACGACCATGATGGGAATGAGCAGGAGCAAGAATCGTCGAAGCCGTCATCCTGGTGGCCGTGGGGATCACACGAATCATCGACACGGAAGGATGGTGAAGGCGGGCAGGGTGGGAGACGGGAGACGGGGAGGTGAAGGACGTCGTTAGCATGAGACCGGTTTGCCGGTCTGTGCTACCATTCCCACCCGAATGCACGGGATTTCCTCCCGCCGTCGGTCGGTCATGGCGATTGCCACGTTCGTTGCAGTGCTGAGCGCGCTCTTTCCGCCTGTCGCGCCGTTCGTTCCGCACGCGCATGCCACCGCTTCCTGGCTCAACGGCTGGAGCTACCGGCAGGCGATCACGGTCGACAACGCGGGAATGACATCGACGCTCACGAACTTCCCGCTCTACGTTCCCGTCAGCCCGACGGGAAACGGCGCAGGCATCGCGGGAAAAGTGCAGGATGGAGGCCAGGACATCCGTTTCACGTCGTCGGATGGCACGACGCTCCTCCCGTATGATCGGGAGGGGTACGTCGAAGCTTCCGGGAACGTCACGGCGTTCTTCTGGACCGGCGTGACGCTGAATGCGGACAACGATGCGGATACGGACGATACGATCTACCTCTACTACGGGAACGCCGGAGCTGCGGACGGGCAGGACACGCAGAACGGGACGAATGACGTGTGGGATGCCAATTACAAAGGCGTCTGGCACATGGACGACGCCAGCGCGACGACCGTCGAAGATGAGACCGTCAACGCCAATGACGGCTCCAAACTCTCCGAGGGCAATCCGGTCGACGCCCTCGCCTTCATCGGGGACGGACAGAGCTTCGACGGGAATGACTACTTGGAGATCGCGGACAGCTCCAGCTGGGATTTCGGGACGGGTCCGCTCTCGATCTCCATGTGGTTCAAGAAAACGGTCGATGCGCGCGGGGATCTGTTCAATAAGAAGAACGCCGACGCGAGTGACGACTTCGGCATCATGCTCGAAGACGGAAAACTCAAAGTCTACCTTAAGATTGATAGTGTCGGCGGCTTCGTCGTCGATAACGGCAGCGCGCTCACCATGAATCAATGGCACTACGCGACGCTCACCCGGGACGGCAGCAGCAACATGACGACGTATCTTGACGGAGCGCCCGACGGCAGCGGGACGAGCAATGCGAACCTCGACAACGATACCGCCGACATCTGGATCGGTTCGAACCACAACGAATCAATGACGCCATCGGAGCTATTCAACGGCCTCATCGACGAAGTCCGTATCTCCTCCGTCGCCCGCTCCGCCGCCTGGACCGGTTTCGAGTACGCCAACATGAACGAGGCGGACCATCAGCTCGCGTTCGCGGAAGAGGAGGCCGGCCTGAATAACTGGCCCTACCGCAAGACGATTACGGTCCAGAACGCCAATGTTGCGAGTGATCTTGCGAGTTTCCCACTCCTCGTGAAGATCAACCAGGACGCGAACCTCGGGGCGGAAGCGCAGAGTGATGGCGAGGACATCCGCTTCGCCACGTCCAGCGGTGTCATCCTTCCCTACGAACGGGAGGAGTACCACGTGACCTCCGGCTCCGGCTCCGGTGTCTTCTGGGTGAAGGTGCCGACGATCAAGGCCACGGGAACCGGCAACGGCAGCGGCGCGACCATCTACCTCTACTACGGGAAGGCCGATGCGGCGGACGGACAGAGTAGGACGAGCGTGTGGGACAGCAATTTCGTGGGTGTGTGGCACCTCTCCGGTTCGACGTTGAGCGGGCTGGATTCGACGGGCAATGCAAACAACGGCGCCGTGAGCGGCGCGAGTATCACGGCGGGAAAAGTGGACGGAGCAGGGAGCTTCGACGGCACGGACGACCGCTTGAGCATCGCGGACAATGACGCGTTCGATGTGGATTACCTCACGATATCCGCTTGGGCCAAGGCAGATGTCAATAATAAATGGCAGTACATCGCAGCAAAAAATTCCGGAACTCAACAGTGGGATCTCGGAAGGGATAGTGATGGGAAATACTATATTGCCGCATGGAACTCTGACGGGACATTGGTAACCGATGCTCACTCGGCTGCTACGGCATCCACCGGAACGTGGGAATTCGTGAACTACATTTACAACGGCACAACGGCGACGTGTTACGTGAACGCATCCGCGGTGATCAGTGATGATGTCACCGGAGTATTGCGAAAGGGCGTGTCATCATTGACGATCGGAAGCGAGGGGACGAACAACTATTGGGACGGTTCCATCGACGAGCTCCGGGTCTCCTCTTCCGCACGCTCCGTCGCCTGGGTCACCTTCGAGTACTACAACATGGGCGAGGCGGACAACGAGCTCTCCTGGAGTTCGCAGCAGGATGCGGTGACGGGTCTCTCGGACACGACGACCGTTCTCGCTTCCTCGGATGCATCGACGTCGTACGGCGGCAGCGTCACCCTCACCGCCACCGTCACGCCGTCCCCGGCGACCGGGACGATGGTCTTCAAGAACGGAGGGGCGCAGATCGGGACGACGACGCTCGGACATGGTTCGGGTTCCCTCACCACAAGCGGTTTGGCGGCCGGAGTCCATTCTCTCACCGCGGAGTACGGCGGAGACGCGAGTTACACGGCATCGACCTCGAACACCGTGACGCAGACCGTTGCCGGTGCGGAGCACTGGCCGTACCGGAAGAAGCTCACCGTCGACAACACGAACGTGGATAGTAATCTGACGAACTTCCCACTCCTGGTGAAGATCAGCCAGGATGCGGACATCGGCACGCAGGGACTGAGCGACGGCGACGACATCCGGTTCGCCCTGAGCAACGGCACGATTCTTCCGTACGAACGGGAGGAGTACCACGTGACCTCCGGCTCCGGCTCCGGCAACTTCTGGGTGAAGGTACCGACGATCAAGGCCACGGGAACCGGGAACGGAAGCGGTGCGACCATCTACCTCTACTACGGCAGCGGCAGCGCGGCGGACGGGCAGGACGCGACGAACGTGTGGGATGCGAACTTCGAAGGTGTCTACCACCTGGGCTCTTCCCTCACAGCGGAGTCCACGAGCCATGCCGCGAACGGGACGAACAACGGCGTCACGGCATCTCCCGGGCTGGCGGACGGAGGAGGCGCCTTCTCTCCCACCACGTACATCAGTCTGCCGGCGACGCTTGGGAGAGTGAGCGGAAATTTCACGGTCGAGACGTTCTTCTATCCCGAGTCCGTCACCGGGGAGCAGCACCTCTGTTCGGATTGGTCCGCGCCCGAGAAAAACTTCCTGTTCGAAATGAACGGCACGGGTTTGCGGGGGATCGTCGGCGACGCGGGGAGTAACCAGGATGACTCACTGGAAGGCGGCACCATCGGCATCGCCGGCTGGTACCATGGTGCGTTGACCGTGAACGGTACCACACAGACGCTCTACCTGAACGGGGACAGCGTCGATTCGCAAGTCGGATCGTACAGCGGGGGCGTCACGACCAAGCAGCGGTACATCAACACGTACGGCGGCATCGATACCTCCTATGGTCTCCAGGGCGCCATGGACGAATTCCGCATTTCCTCCGTCACCCGGTCTGCCGCTTGGATCAAGTTCGAGTACTACAACATGGGAGAAACGGACAACGAGCTCTCCATAAGCACGGAGCAGGACACCGCAACCGGCCTCTTCGTCTCGTCGACCACGCTCGCTTCCTCGGACGCGACCACGACCGTCGGTGACGCCGTGACCCTCATGGCCACCGTCTCGCCGTCCGACGCCACGGGAACCATGACCTTCAAGAACGGCGCCACGACGCTCGGAACGGCGACCATCGGCCATGGTTCGGGTTCCCTCACCACAAGCGGTTTGGCGACCGGAGTCCATTCTCTTACGACGGAGTACGGCGGAGACGCAGCCTATGCCGCGTCGACATCGAACACCGTGACGCAGACGGTGGGCGCCGCTTCTTCATCTTCGTCTTCCACATCTTCTTCCTCGAGCGACGCGGGTGGAGGAAGCGAAAGTACCGGGGGGAGCGGGGGCGGGAGACGTGGGAGTGAGGAGAGCATGTCCCAGCGCATCACCACCGCCGAGCGGAACATCGCCACTCGGTTCGCGAAGACACAGGAGGAGGGCAAACAATTTGACGGGACGAGGCAGCATCAGGCAGGAGGATTATGGGATGAGATCGCCGCCGCCGAGCGCGAGAATCGCATCACCGAGCGCATCGCCGCACGGAAGACGGCCATCGCTACGATCGAGCAGACGAGGGAGGAATATGCGAAGAAATTCGCGCAGCATCGTGAAGAGCGGATGGCGCGTGCCGTGGCCGAGGAGGAGCAGAAGCTAGCTGCGGAGCAGGCCAATCTCCTCGCCGATGAAGCGGCCCTCCTCGCGGAGCAGGAGGAGAATGCAAAGCAGCGTGAGCAGCGGCTGGCGGAAAGGGAGGAATTGGACGCCATCCGCAACGCCGACGAGGTGCTCGCCGCCGCCGAGCGCGAGAAACGCATTGCTGAACGCATCGCTGAGCGGAAGTCGGAGATCGCCCGGATCGAGCAGCTGAAGGACGAGTACAAGAAGAAATTCGCGCAGCACCGTGAGGAGCGGATGGCACAGGCACTGGCTTTGGAGGAGAAGCACCTCGCCGAAGAGCAAGCGGCCCTCCTCGCCGATGAGGCAGCACTCCTCGCGGAGAAGGAGGCGAACACGCAGCGACGAACAGAACGGCTGGCGGAGCAGGAACGACCGGAGACACAACAACTCAAGTCAGCCGCCCCACCGCTGGACCGCATCGCCGCACGACGGGACAGGCTCTACGTCCTGGTGGATGAGACGCCCGTGCTCTACGCGGATGTCCCTCTTACGGCTTGGTACGCGCCGTACGTTTCCTATGTCATCGAGGAGAAGATCGCGGAGGGCTACCGGGATGAAGCGGGCAATCCGAAAGGGGAATTCGGCGTCGAGAATCCCGTCACCTACGCGGAGATGCTGAAGATGGCTCTCGAAGCTGCAGGCTCGGATCTCACAGGCGTCCCACCGCCCCGCAACACCTCCGCGGCGGACACGTGGGCATCCGCGTACGTTGCCAAGGCGGAGGCCCTGCCGCTCTCGGTCTTCTCACCCGATCTGGACGTCACCTTGTCCGCGACACGCGGAGCCGTGATTCAGACGATCCTGGAGACGATGGGTATCACGATCGGCAAGACGCAGGCGACGTACGAGGACGTTCCGGCGGACCATCCCTACTCTGCCGCCATCGCCTCCGCCACTTTCTTCGGCCTCGTGGAGGGGGACAAAGATGCATCGGGAGTCCGCACGAACCGCTTCCGTCCCGACGATCCGATCAACCGTGCGGAAGTGGCCAAAATTATTGCTTTGGCAAAAGAGCTCGCGAAGTAAGGATCTCTCGTCTGGCGAAGGAGAACCGTACCTTGCCCTTGTGCGCTTGATTGGTCACACTGTCTTCTCTTTCCCATTCCCCATGAACAAGACTGCACTGCTCTCTCTCGGATCCGTCCTCATGCTGCTCGCGCTGACGGGGTGTTCGAAGCCTGCGAACCCTACTGTCTCCGCCGGTTCATCCTCTTCCGCCTCTCTCCCCGTGCTCACGATGGAGGACGTGGCGAAGCATGCCTCCGCGCAAGACTGTTACACGGTCGTGGGGGATAACGTGTACGACGTGTCCGCTTTCACTTCCAAGCATCCGGGTGGCCCCGACAAGATCATCGCTCTGTGCGGCAAGGACGGTACCGATCCCTTCACGCGCAAGCACGGCACGTTCCAGAAGGCCATCGACACGCTCGCGACGCTGCGCATCGGGACGCTGGCAAAATAGCCGTTCCTGTGTGTTGAATGTGCTAGAATGCGCCAATGCGCATCTTTGCACTGGAGACGGATACGGAACGGCTGAAGCGGGACTTCCTCTACGAGGGGGAGCGGGAGGTTCTCATGGTCCGGTACCACTGGTTCAGGTTCTTCCTCGGGACGCTGATGCCAGTCATCTTCACGATCCTCATCATCGCCGTCGTCACAGGTGTGTGGTTCGCAGGCCTGACCGGGTGGATCGCGATTCTCGCGGGCATTCTTGTGTGGTTCGTTGCGGTCTTCCCTTCGTTGCTTCGATCCTTCATCGACTGGCGGTACGACTTCGCATTCGTCACGACCGACAAGGTGGTGCTCGTCGACCAGTCATCCCTCTTCCGCCAGCGCATCACGCCGATCAACATGGAGAACTTTGCGAGTGTCTCCACGGAGACGCAGTTCTGGAATCTCCTCCCGTTCGGAACGCTGCGCTTTCACCTGAAGAGCGGTATCGGGCAGGACCTCTTCCTCACGTACATCGGTCGTGCGGACCATGTAGCCGCACAGATCGCCAATACCGTGACGGAGTACCAGCGCCGCAAGGATCTTCGGCGCTACGGGGACACGTCGCTCGCGAGCGACGGTGTCGGGGAGTCGGAACACAACGCGGCTTGAAGTTTCCGTGTTCGAGTGTCCGGCACACTGCTGGATTGTGTATCGTTTTCCCATGTCCCTCCAAACCCTCCTCAACGTCCGCAATACGCGCTGGCTCTTCGGGGCCGTCGTCACCGTCTGGTGGATCTTCATCTTCGTCGGGAGCGGCGGCACCGCGATGAACTGGAGCGAGGCGATCCGTGGAACTGGCAACCTCACGTGGATCCTCCTCATCTTCGTCATCTTCATCAGTCTCCTGCACAAACTCTTCTCGCGCGTCCGCCTCTTCGATCTCCTCCTGCCGCTGCGCAAGCATGCCGGTGTGTTCGCGTTCCTCGTTCTCTGCTCTCATGCAGCCGGTCAGTTCATTCGAAGCGGTGTCTTCGGCGATCCGGCAGCCCTGCTCGCCATGGCTTTCTCCACACGGTACGCCATGGTCTTCGGCTCCGTCGCCTTCCTCATTCTGCTTCCCGTCTTCCTCACATCCACGGTGTGGGCGGTGCGCACGATGGGCTACCGGTCGTGGAAGAATGTGCAGCGGATCACGCACGTCGCGTTCGTCTTCGCGGCGCTGCACGTCGGACTCATCAGCTACTTCTACCGCGGGACGATCGAACCGGGCCCGTTCGTCGTCCTGGGACTCTACGTCGCGGGGTACGCGTGGCTCTTCATCATGAGGCGGAGAGCGCAGACATGAAGGAGCTTTCCTGCCGTGCGCGTTTGCCGTCATTCCTGTCCCGCCGACAAGATCATTTTTGACGGGATATGTAAAGATTTCCGCTAGCATAAGGCACAATGCGGCATCGGGATCACATTGGTCGGGCAACGTCGGTACTTCTCACACTGTCTCTGTTGCTGGCGGGTGTGCCCGTGCCGGTGTATGCGACGGGGACTGGCATGCTGGTGAAGTACGGCAGTTTCGCCAAACCGGCTTCCACGACCGGGAACCAATCCGTCACGGGTGTCGGGTTTCAGCCGAAGCTGGTCATGTTCTTCGGGAACGGGCTCACAGCGGACGGGACCACTACCGGCGCGCAGGAATTTTTCGGGGCTGCGGTGTCCGCGGCGAGCGGGGCCGTCATCGCGGACGCCGTGCTCGACAATGCCCTGAACCACGGGAGCAAGCGGTTTTCGAACGCGCTGGTCATCACGCACATCACGCCGAACAACGCCACGCCCACCGTGGTCGCTGAGGCGAGTTTCGTCACCATGGGTGCCGACGGGTTCACGATCAACTGGACGACGTGCGATGCCTCACAGAGGATCGTGAACTACATCGCGCTGGCAGGTGACGACCTGACGAATGTCGATGTCGGGAGTTTCACGGCCCCCACGTCCGCGGGCGACAAGGCCGTGACGGGTGTCGGATTCCAGCCGGATGCGTTGATTCTCTTCGACAACGCCGTCACGACGACGCCCATCGCAGTCGGCAATTCCAAGAATCCTTCGTTTAACATGGGCTTCATCGTCGGCACGTCGCAGCAGGTCAACCGCACGACCACCCGCGCATCCGACGAGGCGGCCGGCAACTGGATGTACCAGCGCACGGATTCGGCGGAGAACAGCGTCGACAAGACAGGCGCGGTGGTACGGACGTCGACCATCAAATCCATGGATGCCGACGGCTTCACGCTGACGTTTTCTGTTGCAGCCGCGAATGCCGTATACCTCAATTACATCGCCTTGAAGGGCGGGCAGTACAAGACGGGGAGCTTCAACCAGGCCACGACGACCGGCAACCAGTCCGTGACCGGGGTGGGCTTCCAGCCCGACGGAGTGCTGTTCCAGAGCTCCAATACCGGCGCGTCCCTCGTCGCGACGACGCCCTCGCGCCTCTCCTTCGGCATCGGCGTCAGCGCGGCGGAACAGGGCAGCATGTGGTCCGGCGTGGCGAACGGTCTCACGGCGGTCGCGGATTCCGATCTCGACAGGACGGCCTGTCTGAAGATGTGGACGGAGGGCACGCCGACGCTGAACGCGGAGATGGATTTCGTGTCCAACGACGCGGACGGTTTCACCGTGAACAACACGACGGCCGATGCCACATCGCGGCAGGTTCTGTACTTCGCTTTCGGCGATACGGATGTCGCTCCTCCCGTTCCCTCTTCCTTTGACCCAGCCTCCACCTCTGCCATTTCGGACCCCACGCAAACGATCACGTTCACGACTGACGAGGAAGCTACCTGCAGGGTGTCGCTCACGGACCAGGCGTACGCCGACATGTCAGTCGCTTGTGACGGCGCCGGTACCACTTCGCAATCCTGCACCACGCCCGACCTTGGAGCGAACGGCGCGAAGACCGTGTACATCGCCTGCACCGACGGCACGAATGCGGATACGGCGGGTACGAATGAACATTTGTCGTACACCCTGACGCTGGCCGATACCACTCCGCCGGCTCCCTCCGGTTTCAGTCCGGCTTCCGTGAGTGTCATCGGGGATCCCACGCAGACGATCGCTTTCACCACCGACGAGAACGCCACGTGCAGGGTGTCTCTCACGGATCAGGCCTACGGCGACATGAGCGTTGCCTGCAGGGGCGCAGGTTCGACGTCGCAGGCCTGCACTTCGTCGGATCTCGGCGCGGACGGGGCGAAGAACGTCTACATCGCCTGCACCGACGGCACCAATGCGGATACGGCGGACACGAACGAGAATCTGACCTACACCCTCAATACGGTTTCCAGCATGATCAATCTCCATCTCGAGAATGATGCGGGGATCCTCAACAGCGGGTCCGGCGGTTCCGTGTACGACAGCGCGTTTACGGGGAACGCCGCCTACAGCGCGACGGCGAAAGTCGGTTCCTACGGCGCGTCGTTCGACCGCACGGCGGACTACATCGATCTCAAGTGGGGGAGCGGCGCCTCCCCGCGCACGCAGTCCTTCTCCGCCATGTTCTGGGTGCAGGAATCCGTCGCCTGCCCGAGCGGGACGGATAATCACGTGTTCGGGACCGGAGATATCGGGACGACGGGGACCCGCTGGTACGTGCGCTGCAGGGCCAATACCTGGCGATTTCGCGTCGGGGCTCTCACGGAGGTGAACAGCGCGGTGGCTGTTACGCTCAACACGTGGTATCACCTTGCCATCGTCGGGGACGCGAGCACCGATGTGGTGACGTTCTACGTGAACGGCGTCTCGAAAGGGACCGCCAGCATGACGTCGGATTTCACCCTGCGCGGCAACCTCTTTCTCGGGAATTTCAATGATGCCTCGGGGACCTACGCGGAGGGTTCCAACGGCATCTTCGACGAATTCAGCCTCTACACGCGCGTCCTGACGTCCTCGGAGGTGCTGGCTGCCTACAATGCCCCTTCCATCCCCAATGTGCCGACCGGTCTCGCCGCCACGCCTTACGACGGACGCGTGAAGCTCGCGTGGACTGCACCAACGGCGACGGACCAGGCTGTGACGGACTACAAGATCGAGTACAAAGAGCACAGTGCGGGTTCGTACTCCACGTTCGCACACGCCGCATCCACCGAGACAACCACCTTCGTCACGAGTCTCACGAACGCGACTGCCTATGATTTCCGGGTGAGTGCGGTCAATGCCGCGGGAACCGGTTCTTCCACGGATGCGGTGAGCGCCACTCCGTACACGATGATGACGTACAACGGCGCGACGCCCGCCGATACTGCGACGTTCACGGGGAGTTCTCTCACGATCTCCGTCGGTTCCACCGTGCAGTCCGGTTCTCTCTTCACCTTCAATCTCCTGCAGGGAGAGGAGACCGTGCAGACATCCAGCACGGCACGACGGACGGGTGACTACAACACCGACAACCTCGTTCAGACGCAGGCCGTCACCAATCTCTCGCTCATTTCCAATACATCCGGTGTGACGTACGCTCCCGCATCAAACACACTCTTCGTCGTCCACAACGATCCCCCCACCATCGATGAACTGACCCTGACCGGAGCGCTCATCCGTTCCATCACGTGTACCGGTGCCAATTGCACATCCCCCGGCGCCGATTCCGAAGGGCTGGAGTGGCTCAGCAGCGCTGCAACCGAAGGTGGGTACAACCATACGTTCATGATCTCCACGGAGCGCGTCTCCCGCCTCTACCGGGTCACCATCGGGCCTTCGACCACCACTTTCGACACCACCGACACGTTCCCTCTGTACGTGAACGGCGTGGCGCTCGGGGATCAGGGGAACTCCGGTTTGGAGGGCGTCGCGTACGACTCCGTCCATGATGTGTACTACGCGGTGAAAGAAATCTCGCCCATGAAGATCTACTCCATCCATCTCGGTAACGGCAGCGGTGCGGTGACGGAGATCTGCAATGCCCCTGTGCTGCTCTCCGGCATTGCGACGGATATCGCGGATCTCGATTACGAGGCTTCGACGGGCTACCTCTACCTCCTCAGTCAGGAGAGCGAAAATGTCATCACGGTGGATATCTCCAATCCGTCGAGCTGCAGCGTCGTACGGACGATGAGCGTTGCGGCCATGACGCAGGCCGAGGGAGTGTCGTTCGACGATCGCGGCGAGTACCTGTACGTCGACGGGGAGGCGGATGAACTCTCCGTCTTTCGCACCACCAACTACTCGGCGTCGCACACGTTCACCGGCATCGCCGATGGCACCTATACGTACAACGTCACGCTCAGGGACACGCTCGGCGTCGACACGACCATCGCATCACGGACCGTCACGATCAGCGCCACTCCGCCCGTTCCTTCCTCCTTCAATCCCGCCTCCGCCTCCACCATCGCCGACGCCACACCGACGATCACGTTCTCCCTCAACGAGAACGGCGACTGCAAGATCTCCCTCACGGATCAGGCCTACAACGACATGACGACGGATTGCTCGGGTGACGGCACCCAGAGCATGTCCTGCACGGCTCCGGACCTCGGTGCGGACGGCGCGAAGACCGTGTACATCGCGTGCAAGGATTCTTCCGGCGCGAGGGATACCGCGGATACGAACGAGGCGCTCACGTTCACGTTGAATACTGATTCTTCCCCTCCTGCCCCCTCCGGTTTCAGTCCGGCCTCCACATCCACCATCACGGATGTCACGCAGACGATCACCTTCACGACGGACGAGAACGCCACCTGCAGGGTCTCCCTGACGGATCAGGCCTACGGCGACATGAGCGTCACCTGCACGGGTGGAGGCACCACGTCGCAGTCCTGTACCACGCCAGACCTCGGGGCGAACGGAGCGAAGACCGTGTACATCGCCTGCACCGACGGCACGAATGCGGACACGGTCGCAACGAATGAAGCGATCAGTTACATGCTCGACACATCGGGGCCGTCGATCACGGACATTGAGACGGACGCCACGTCCTCCAGCGCCACGATCGCATGGAACACGGACGAAGCCGCCAGTACGCGGCTGCTCTGGGGTCTCACATCCGTCCCCGGCACCCTGACGGACGAGACGAACACGGAAACCCGCCTCTCCGCACATGAGGTGGAACTCACCGGTCTGACGGCCTGTACGTCCTACTATGCATATCCTCTCTCCACGGATGCCTCCGGCTATTCGGCGACGGGTTCCCTGACTCGTTTCACCACCACCGGCTGCACCAATTCCGCCGATGTGAAATCCCAGACGGGGAGCGCGATTGCCACGGGCGGCGGGAGTCTCTCCATGACGGGCGGCGGATCGGGTGCCTCTCTCACCGTTCCCGCGGACGCTTCCACCAATTCCTTCACCCTCCAGATCAAGAAGCTGGATACAGACGTCGTGATCGCAGCGACATCCACGCCCTCGGGTGTTTCCGTCGTCGGGGACCTCACGTTCGATTTCCGCGCCGTCAGCGGCTCCACGCTGGTGTCGAGCTTCCTCGAACCCATCACCGTCACCATGGCGTACACGGATGCGCAGGTGAGCGGATACGATGAATCATCGCTCTGGATGTACCGGTGGGATGGCAGTGCCTGGAGCGCTCTGGACAGCTGCACCGTGGATACTGCGGCCAATACGGTCACGTGTACGACTACGCACTTCTCCACGTTCGGACTCTTCGGAGAGACGGAAACGACAGGAGGTTCCACATCCACTCCTTCCACATCCACGACCACGTCACAGAGTACGGGCGGGGGGAGAGGGGGCGATACGGCAGCGCGCATCCAGGCGGCACTCGAGAGGATTCAGGGGCGGGCGGTCGTTTCATCGCCGGACAGTGCGACCCATGAGGCGGCGACCGAGCCCGCTCTGTCCGTGGGATCGCAGGTCGGCAGCGACGTCAGTCTCACGGAGATGGGGCAGCGCAGGAACAGGTTCGTGGCGATGGTCGGTGGGCAGGTCGTGCTCTACCGCGACGTTCCGCTCGATGCGTGGTACAGCCCCTTCGTGGAGTACGTCGTCACGGAGGAGATTGCCGTGGGATACAGGGATGAGGAGGGGGAGCCGACGGGGGAGTTCGGCGTCCAGAATCCGGTGACGTTCGCGGAAGTGCTCAAGATGGCTCTCGAGGCGTCGGATGCGGATCTCCAGGGAGTCCCGCCGCCGCGCAATACGTCCGCGCAGAGCACGTGGGCTTCTGCGTACGTTGCCAAGGCCGAGGCGATGCAGCTCTCGGTCTTCTCGCCTGATTTGGACGTGACGGAGCCCGCAACCCGCGGTGCCGTGATCCAGACGATCCTCGAAGCGCTGGACATACCGCTCGCGCAACAGCCTCCGGCTTTCTCCGATGTTCCTGCGAATCACCCGAATGCCTTCGCCATCGCCACCGCGGCTTTCTACGGGCTCATCAGCGGCGACAAAGATGCGAGCGGGAACGCGCTCCATACGTTCCGCCCCGACGAACCGATCAATCGTGCGGAGGCAGCCAAAATCATTGCCGTCGCTCTCGAATTGAATCGCTAGCGATTACTTCGTCTTCAGCTCGTCGCGGATCTCCGTGAGGAGCTTCTCCGTCGTCGTCGGCCCCGCCGGGACAGGTTCCGGCTTCTTCAGGAAGCGGCTCACCTGTTTGATCATGAGGAAGATGCAGAAGGCGACGATCACGAAGTCCACGACGGACTGCAGGAACGCGCCGTACTTGATCGTCGCGCTGCCGATGCCGAGCGTGAGGGTGGAGAAATCGACCTTGCCCAGCACGATGCCGAGCGTGGGCATCAGGATGTCATTCACGAGCGAGGTCACGATCTTGCCGAAGGCCGCGCCGATGATGACGCCCACAGCCATGTCGAGGACGTTGCCGCGCATCGCGAAGTCCCGGAACTCTTTCAGTGTTCCCATAGGGAGGGGGGAAGGAGTCCCTATCGTACTCCTCTCCCGGTTCAGGTTTGGATGCCGACAATATTGTGTTGTGCTTTCCCGGCACAGGGAAGCGCAGGGAGCGTCACCTACGTGCTCTGCACCGAACCGTGCGTCTTGATGACGGTCCCCTGCGGTCCGAAATCCCGCTGCAGGAGCCTCTCTCCGCATGTATCCACCAGGTTCCGGTCCAGACGGTCGAGCGTCACGATGTTGCCATCCTTCAGCACGGTCGTCTTGGAGCCCATTTGCCAGTGCAACTCCGGCTCCATGTTCAAGATGTCTTCCAGGGCGGCTCGTTGTTCACGTGTGAGGTCTTGCACTTTGATATTCCACAAGCCGAAGTCTCCCAAGAGGCGATCTCCCTCATACACACGCTCAGGACGGCGCATTTCGTGCACCCGTGTGATTTTGATTCCCCATTCTCCCTGCAAGAGTTTCTGAACGTCATTCTTGGTGCGAGTCGAGCAGAAGACGATCGCCCGCTCCACGAGACTCGCTCGATGGGGTCTCCCACGAAGGGTTGTCTTCTCCTCCGGCGTCATGTCCTTCACATCCGCACTGTAGCGTCCCATGACCTCATGCAAATTGATTTCCTGAATGCCCAGGGACGTGCGGACGCTCTGCTGCATGCGCGATAACGCCGTTCGGAACGTCCGTTCGTCGGAGCGGAGGACGATGGTGAGATACATCACCTCGCGGCCGCCCTCAATCTTCCTGGTTGTCCCGGATCCGATGATTTCTGCTCCCTGTTCGGCGAGGATCGTGAAAGCCTGTCCGATTCCCAAGGGGAGGTCTCCTCTGTCTGTCGTCGAGTTCTTCAGAGCGATTGCCCGTACCTTGGGGGCAGGATCATACTCGGGGCCGGTGCGAGGTTTGTACGGAGACACGGGGAAAGCATTTTGATTTATTACAAGAAAAAGTCAATGGTTGAGATCCCTCGCATGCTCTCACGGCATCACTTCTTCGACTGCTGCAGCAGGATGATCTCGCGGCCCACGTACTGACCGGGGCGGCGGTAGAGGAGCGTCGGGCGGCCGGTGATCTCCAGATCCACGGCGGCGGGGATGGCCACGCGGAAGCCGAGCGTGTGGAGACGGTCCCAGACTTTCTCGAGGCGTACGGTCCCCTTGCTCGTGAACCATACGGGCCACATGGCGGCCACCGGCACGCCGGGGAGCGTGGCGGCGACATTGCGGAGGAATTCCTCCTGCAGCTCCTCGCCCTCGGCCTTGAGCGTCTGCGCGAGGCGGAGTGCTGCGGGCTTCTCCAGAGTGGGGCCCAGCGTCGATTCCGTCACGATCACATCAGGCTTCTTCTTCAGCTCGAACGGCTTGCGTGCGTCCTGCTTCCACACCTCGCTCCAGACGTCCTTCTTCAGGATGTCGTGCTCCTTGCGGATCCAATCGAGATTCTTCTCGCAACCGTTCGCGGCCTTCAGCGACAGGTCGCAGGCGAGCACGTTCCAGCGGCGGAGCAAGCATTCCATCGGGATGACGCCGGTGCCGCAGAAGGGATCGAAGACAGTGAGGGAGGCGGCGTTGCCGACGGTCCCGCGCGCCAGCCAGTGTCCGAAATTGAGGAGGATCTGTGCGAGTTTCGGCGGGAGGAGTCCGATGCGCGTGTCGCGGACGGGCTTGCCCATGTCGCGCTTGGCATAGGCGTTCACATCCTGTGCGGCCACCGTCCGGCCGATCCAGAGCGTGTCGTCGTCACGCAGCAGCACGATCTCGCATCCATGTGAGCCGTCGAGGAGGCCCGTGTCCTGCAGGAGGACGGACGCGGCCGGTGTCCGTTCGGTGCCCACGTAGCGCGACGCGCGGCCGTGGTCCTTCAATGCGCCCTTGCAGCGGCGGTAGAGGTCATGGACCCGCGCAGGTGGCACGTTGTATGCGCGGAGACCGAAGGTGATCTTGCCCGTCACACCCTTCACCTCCTTCCAGAGCGTATCCGGCACGTCGTCCAGCGTCGTGACGTCCGGCTCAATCTTCCGCGCGATGGCCACGGTGCCGCCGAGCGTGTTCAATTCCGCCGTCTTGATGTCGCTTTTGCTCTCGAAGAGGAGCACGGAACTGCCGAGGACCTTCTTCATCCGGAAATCCGGGATGGCAGCGGAGAGTTCCGCGATGGAAATGTGAGGCTGGTGTCCGAGGAAGGCGCAGTAGGAGGGCATGGCGGTAGCGTAGCGTTCTTCCGAGTCGTGTTCCATACCTGTTCCGCTGAAGGAGTACGAGAATAACTGAGTAACAGAATAACAGGAAATCTTTGAACGGGTCTCAACCCCGCTCGGCAAACCCTGTTATTCTGATATTCTGTTACTCTTTCTCCGGACTCAACAGCCAATGCGCAAGGATGGTGAGGAGAAGGACAGCGACCGGCATCAGGTGGATCAACCCCCGACCGAACCCCGTCTGGTAGAGAGCCTCATTCGCGAGAGCTGTCACGGTGAAGAGGAGGATCTGGACGAGGAAAGCTCCGCAGAGGAAGAAGGTGAGGACGAGGAGCGGCTGAGTGAAGGCGATTCTCCGTCCGAAGAGGAGCAGGAGGGCGAGGAGCGGGACCATGAGCAGCCAGCTCCCCTCGAAGAAGAGCATCACGGCGATGGCCTGGAGGGCCAGCGGATTCCAGGAAACCGCAAGGCCTGTGAGGGCTTTTGCGTTCCCGAAGGTGAATCCGTTGAGCCACTTGTAGGCGAGCCACGGGAGCGCGAGAACGGCGATCGTCCCTGCAAATCCGAGGATGTTCAGACACAGCTCCCGTGTGGAGAGTCGCTGTCTCCGCTGCAGGAAGAAGAGGCAGCCCATGAGGAGCATGAGGAGGATCGGCAGGTAGAGCACGAGACCTTCGTTCTTCGTGAGAGGGAGGAGCGCAAGCATCAACGCGTCGAGTCGGAGGAATGTCCTTCGACGTGCGGCGTCCTCTTCGCGAACGGCGAGGAAGAGGAGCCCGACGGCTGCCAGGACGTGTGCAGAGAGGAAGACGTCGGCGTAGGCGGACACGCCGTGGATCATGAAGAGCGGCAAACTCGTGAGGAGGTACACGCCGAAGAGTGCCCATGGAGTGGTGACGCAGCGCCGCAGCAGCGAGTAGAGGAGCAGGAGGACCGTGAAGAACCACACGATATGGATGGAATTCGCCAGACCTTCATTCCACTGCCCGGCGAGGAGGGAGAGCCACGTTTTCGCCAGCGAAACTCCCGGCGGATAACTGCGCAGTCCCCCGAGGATATCCTGCTCTTCCGGGGCCACGGAGGTGTCGAGTGCGTGCGTGGTGAAGAAGATCTTGCCGCGCAGGTTCCAGTTCTTCACCGTGTCGTCAAAGCGCGGGGGCGTGGAGACGAGCAGGACTCCGCCCACGCAGATCTTCGCAGCCGTCCACACTCCGAGGAGCATCAGGAGGACGGCGGCCCATCGGGGGACGCGACCGGAAGGCGGAAGGGATGAAGGGGGGGCGGAGGGGAACCAGATTCCGAAAGAGAGTTTGCAGCCTGCGATGAGTGCAAGGACGAGGACGATCTGCACGCCCAGGAAGAGCGGGAGTGAGAGCGGGAGACCGGCCACGGCTCCGAGGAACGTGGCGGACATCGTGAGCATGAGCCCGGCGAGGAAGCCGAGAGCCCAGCGTTCCATGCGGAGCAGCACGGGAGTCTTCCCCTCGAGCAGACGCAGGAGGAGCCAGCCGCAGACTGTGGGCAGCGCGATGCCGATGAGGAAGGCGAGTGGGATCAAGGGATCATGAAGATGAATGAAGACTCGTCGAAGCGCTTCACGATGGAACCGCCCTTCGCCAATACCGTTCCGTCCCTGGATTGCAGGGAGCCATCCTGCACAAGAATATCGGGACGCCGGTAGACGAACCACACCCTCTCTTTCAAGTAGTTTTCCGTCTGCGCTGGCAAGCTGGGGTACGTGAGGTACTGCATTCTGCCGAGGAGGGATGCCCTCTCGGGGAGGATCGCGACGTACGTGTCTTGCGTGCGGAGGAGCGGAAGGCTCTGCTGGATTGCGTCATAGAAGTTCCCGTAGCCTCCAAGGACTTTCGATCCCGGTGCTGCGAAAACGTAGTTCCGAATGTCTCCGGTCGCATTGCGCAGGAATTCCGCGCCCATCCGTACGTCGTAGAAGATCCAGAGCCCCAGAGTGCAGGAGAGGAAGAGGCGAAGAGCCCGTGATCCTGCCCGTCTTCCCGTTCTCCTCTGCATGATCCACCGTGCCATCGCGACGGCTCCCGCCACGATCAGCAGGGCGTAGAAGAGCCTGTTTGCGGACCATCCCCGCGGCGGCTGGTAGGCGAAGGTACCTACGTTCAGGGGCGAGAAGTTTAGAATCGGCCCCCACAGAAAGTTGATGGTGGTCGCGTTGAATGAGTCGAAGGTCCAGAAAGACTTCCACGCCGCCGCGAGCTTCTCCGCGGGGCTCCACGAGATGAGTTCGATGCGTATGATCGTCACATCCGCTCCCTTCGGCAGTCCGATGCCGATGCCTTCTGCGCGTGGATCCCACTCCGGGTAGCGCCGGAGATCCTCGGTGATCACGCTCTCGTCTCCGGTTCCGATCCCGATCGGCAGCTGGATCAATTCCCCTTCGGGAGAGTTCCTCCTATGCCAGAGGAACGTGCTCTCTGCGTTCGTCCGTGAGGTCACGATGATGCGGATGGTATCCACCGGGTACGGGAGATCTATCTGGCGCACCATATTTCCATCGGTGTCGGGTTGGATGTGCAGTCCCTGATCCGTCGGCGTCACGGAGGACCACCCCGTCACCAACCAGTCGCCGGGGACCTGCTTCCTCGTGAAGTCCCACACGGTCGACTGCATCGCCCAGGCGGAAGCGGGCAGGAGAAGGAAGAGAGCGCCGGTCAGAAGGATGGCCTTTCGGAGCACGGGAGGATTGTAGGGAGGGCAGGAAGGGCAGGAAAGGCGGAAAAGGCAGGAATGAAAACGTCATGGTGGGCCCGTCGAACAATGGCCCGATGAATCCACCCCTCGGCAAGCTCGGGATGACGTTACCGTGTCATGGTCTCTCTCACGACGCTGTCATCGAGGAGTCTTCCGTGCCGGTCGTGGGCTTCTTCCGCGGTTTTCCGAATCGCCGCACGGAGTCCTTCGACCTGCTCAGGATTCACATCTTTTAATTCAGGCTTGAGGGGGACGTTGATCGACATGCACGAAACGTACTACGACCGTTGCTCCTTCGCAATCTCGATCTCTGCCGGCCCGCCGCTCACCACGGCTTTAATTCTTCGAACACCCGCCGACGAGCTCTCCTCCTTCTGTATCTTGAAGCCGCCGATCATCCCGGTGCGTGCCACGTGCGGCCCGCCGCAGATCTCTTTACTGAACGGTTCGGCAGGCTCACCGTGACGCGGTCCGACGACGTAGACCTTCACCTCCGCGCCGTACCGCGCATCGAAGACGCCTACGGCTCCCTCCGCTTTCGCGCCGTCCACGGTCGTCACGTGGTAGGAGACAGGCAGGTCCTTCTTGATGGCCTCGTTCACCAGCTCCTCCACCCGCTTGAGCTGTTCCGGCGTCATCTTCTCCGGATGGTTGAAGTCGAAACGCAGCCGTTCCGCCGTGATGTTCGAGCCCTTCTGTTGCACGTGTTCTCCGAGGACTTTCTTCAGCGCCGCGTTGAGGAGGTGCGTGGTCGTGTGGAGCTTCGTTGTTTCGCCGGAGTGATCCTGCAGCCCGCCCTTGAATTTCTGCTCAGCCCCGGCCCGTGAGAGTTTCTGATGCTCTTCGAATGCCTTCTTGAACCCATCTTCGTCCACTTTCAATTCTCTTTCCGCTGCCATTTCCTTCGTCAGCTCCAGCGGGAAGCCGTACGTGTCGTAGAGGTGGAAGGCTGCGAGACCATCGATGGAACCTTTGGCCTGGGTAAGGGCTCGCTCGAAATGTTTGAGCCCTTCCTGCAGCGTGCGCTTGAACTGCTGCTCCTCGCGGTCGAGGGCTTCGACGATCTCCCGCTCCTTCGCTCGCAGATGAGGGTAGGCGGAGCCGAATTCCGCGATCACGACGCGCGCGATAGGGGAGCAGTAGAGCCGCGTGTCGAAATCGGGATGACGTTCGATGTAGAGTCGCCTGAGCGAACGGATGGCACGCCGGATGAGCCGGCGAAGGATGTATCCCTGCTCGACATTGGAGGGCGCGATGCCGTCCGCGATGATGAACGTGGCGGCGCGCAGGTGGTCGGTGACGATCCGCGTGTGTCGCAGGAGGATGCGACCGAGTTCCGTCTCATCGAGCAGCTCCCGATCGGGGAATACCGCTCGCAGAATGGGTGCCATCCGATCCGTATCGTAGTTGCTCTTGACGCCTTGCAGGACGGCGGCGGTCCGTTCCAGTCCCATGCCGGTATCCACATTCTGCTGTTTCAAGGGCTCGAACGTTCCATCCTTCGTCTTGTTGTACTGCATGAAGACGTCGTTCCAGATCTCGAGCCAGTTCGCTTCGTCATTCGCGGGATTGCTCCCCGTAGGCGGCAGGTCGGATTTGCCGACCCAAAAGAACATCTCCGTATCCGGGCCGCAGGGGCCGGTCTGGCCGGCGGGGCCCCACCAGTTGTTCTTCTTCGGGAGGAAGCCGATCCGTTCGCGCGGCACGCCGAGTCGCTCCCAGACCTTCGCCGATTCCTCATCCTTCGGCGCGTCAGTGTCTCCCTCGAAGCACGTGACGGCGAATTTCTCGAGCGGGATTTCCAACACCTTCGTGAGGAACTCGAAGCTCATCTGTATTGCGCCCTCCTTGAAGTAGTCGCCGAGGCTCCAATTGCCGAGCATTTCAAAGCAGGTGAAGTGGCTCGCATCACCCACCTCGTCGATGTCCTGTGTGCGGACGCAGCGTTGCACGTCGCAGAGTCTCTTCCCCGCCGGATGCCGTTCTCCGAGCAGGTACGGTACGAGCGGGTGCATGCCGGCGGTCGTGAAGAGCACCGTCGGGTCATTCTCCGGCACGAGCGGCGCGCCGGGGATCACGGCGTGGCCCTTCGACTGGAAGAAGTCGAGGTAGGCTTTGCGTATCTGGTCCGTGGAGAGCGCTTTCATGGAACATGAGCATACCAGAACCTCCCCGCTGAGCGATCGCATTCCCCTGAGCCTTGCCAGATGGCTCAGAATGCAGAACAATGCCCCACTCATGGTTGAAATCGATGACGATTATTTGCCGGCAGATGAAGACGAAGGAGAGAAGAACCCCTTCGGTGAGCTCCTGGATGATTCCGACCGGGAGGGGATGTCAGAAGTGGAGGGGTGGGGTAATGGTGATGTTGTGGACGATGATGAAGACGATGATGACAGTGATGCAGATGACGGGGTGACTCCGGAGGTACTCATGCCGGATGAGGGCGACAAGTGGGGCGACGATCCCATCCGCACGTACCTGACCCAGATGGGGGAGTTCCCGCTGCTGACGCGGAAGGAGGAAATCAGTGCTGCGAGAACCATTGAAGAGACTCGCGGGCGTTTTCGCCGGAGGTTGCTCGGGAGTGGCTACGTCGCGCAGACGGCGTTCAAAGTGCTCCGGCGCGTACAGGAAGGGGATCTCCCCTTCGACCGCACTCTCCAGGTTTCCGAGATCAATCATCTGGAGAAGAAGCAGATCCTCGCGCGGATGCCGCGCAACCTCCAGACGCTGGAGATACTCCTCAAACGCAATCGGCAGAATTACGAGCTTGCCATACGCAAGCTGAAGGAAAAGGGGGGCAGAAAGATGAAGGTAGAGAGGGAGGAGCGTCACAATGTCCGGAAGAGATTGGCACGCGGACGCGGAAAAGTCGTCCGACTGATCGAAGAGCTCGGTCTCCGCACCCCGCGGATCGAACAGATGATGAAGGCATTGGAGGAGTCGAGTCGTCGCGTGGACGAGCTCTCCGATCGTATCATGGAGCACCGGAAGACCGGTCGTCCGAAGGAGGAACGTGAGCCGTGGATCAAGGAGTACCGCAGCATCCTTCACTCTATGCAGGAGACCCCCGCGTCGCTACACAAGCGCGTGAGGGATCTCAAGGTGATCTACGCGCAGTACCAGAAGGCCAAGCGCACGCTCTCGGAAGGCAATCTCCGTTTGGTGGTATCAATTGCCAAGAAGTACCGCAACCGAGGGATGAGTTTTCTGGATTTGATCCAGGAGGGAAATGCCGGTCTCATGCGCGGCGTCGAAAAATTCGAGTACAAACGTGGCTTCAAGTTCTGCACGTACGCCACGTGGTGGATCCGCCAGGCCGTCACGCGGGCCGTCGCGGACCAGTCGCGGACGATCCGCATCCCCGTGCATATGGTCGAAACGATGTCCATGATCCGTAACGTTATCAGGGATCTTGCTCAGGAGCTTGGCCGCGAGCCGACAACGGAGGAGGTGGCAAAGCGTGCGAAGCTGCCACTCGATGAGACGCAGCGTGTGCTCGCGATGTCGCGATATCCGATCAGTCTCGATCGGCCGGTCGGCGACAGTGACGACAGTCACTTCGGTGAGATGCTCCCCGACAGTTCGACTGAGAGTCCCCTCATCGGGGCATCCAATGAGATGCTACGCGCCAAGATTTTCGAGGTTCTGAAAACTCTCAGCTACCGCGAGCGCGAGATCATCAAACTGCGCTACGGGCTGGGAGATGGGTACTGTTACACGCTTGAAGAGGTGGGCCACATCTTCAAGGTCACTCGCGAGCGCATCCGGCAGATCGAGGCGAAGGCAGTCAAGAAGCTGCAAATGGCCCAACGTTCCCGGGAATTAGTTGGTTTTCTCGATGGGGAGAAAGAGTCGCCATACCCGGACGGTGGCAGGAGGGGATTTGGCCTGTCGTCGTTACGTGCGGGCTCCGGGAACGGGAGGCCGGCTCGGATCCTCATTGCAGAGGAACAAGAGTTCCTCTCTCCTGCGGAAACGGGTTCTCATGCACCAGCCGCAGCCGCTGTGCCTCTCGAAAAAGTGCTACTGGTTGCGGCACAGGAGGAGACACCCGAGGCGCGTCTCGATCGGCGAGAGCGGCTCCTGGAAGGATTCCTTCAAGAGCCGCCCAAGTGTGCAATCATTGCATACCTGGAGCGGGCCGAGGGCAGTACGACGCTCACGCGGCACGCGGGCAAACTTCGCACTGTCATTGACATCAGGAACGTGAAAGATGGGAACGAGCACATAGAGCGTCTTCGGAAGGCAGGGATGATTGAGATTGATCAGGAGACAAAGGAGACTACATGGAGACCGTACCACCTCACGGAAGAGTGCAAGGTCCTTCTGGCCCGTCTTCGCGCACGTGGAGCGTGGAAGTCTGCCGTTCCGGTGCAGAAAGAGCCATTGTTTGGTTCGGCTCCGGGAGGTGATGGTGATGAAGAGCGGCCGCTGGAAGTACTGATCAGTGCGGACGTACATGCGGCTGCGGCATCTGTCCCTCCAGATGATGTTCCTTCTCCATTAGCCCTCGCAGATCCGGGAGAACCGGATGCAGCGAGCGTGGTGTCAGATAGTGGAGAACCTGCGTCGCCTGCTCCGGTGGACGGAGGCGGCGGTGCCCCATCACCGGAGCCAGAGCGGGAGGAGGCTACTCCGTCGGTTTCCGATGAGCCCGCGGATGTTTCGGCGCCGCCTTCGATGGAGGAGAGTGCTGCTCCTGAGGCTGAGGAACAGCAGCAGCCAGCCGATCCGGAAGTGTTCTTCCCCGGTGCCGAGAAGAGCGAGCACTACCTTACCGTGTCGCATCCCGTCAGACGGGAGGTGCTGCAGTATCTCCGGATGTCGGAGATCGTCGAGGGATTCCCCCGGCATCCCAATGGGATTGCAAGGAGGCTTGGGAGGAAGGCGAGTGATGTGCAGAATGCCGTCACGGCTCTTCGTGATCGGGGGTACATAGAGAATGAGAATGCGTCCAGACGGGCGGGTGACATATGTGTCCTTCACCTGACGCAGAAGGGGCGGGATGCGCTGGAGCTTTGCCGCGTGAAAATCCTGCCATCGGCAGTGGAGGCGACTACGCCCCCGATGGATGAACTGTCACGTCAAATCCTGGGGCGCATCGGAGATCATTCCGGCATCAGAATGGGGAGTCTGCTCGGTGAATTCCCGGATCCGGTGCGTGCGGTGGAGACGTTACGTGCGTTTCGCCAGAGTGGTTTGGTCTTGTTCGTGGGGGAAAATGCGAATGCGCTCTGTTTCCTGACCGATGAAGGTACGAAGCAGCTGTCGCACAGATGAAGGTTATGCCGGTTATGAGCGGGGTCCCCGAAGACGAAGGGGTACGTCGGTTGTAACGTCGCTCCGAAGCCGGGCGTTGGGGTTTCCCAACTCCCGACGCAGGAGGGAATCTTGGGAGTGTAGTGCTCGTGGCCTGGTGCAAGGTATGGATTCCCCGTATTCCGCAGTGTTCTGATACGGCTCCGCAATCAATTCGATAGGTTCCCCGATGGATCTCTCTGATGATGAATACCGGCGTAGCGCATTGCTTCGCCGGTATGAGTTTCATCTCAGGTTACCCGCCCCCTGCGTCTCAGTCGCGAAGCCGTATGAAGCCGCAGGAATGCTTGTCGGGAAGCCAGAAAGAGGGGAAAATGCCCCCTCTCATGGCTTCCACAATCGATTCCGGCTACGACGCCTATCCCGTCGAGGATGGCCCTTTCGCGCTTCCGAGCGTTGACGGGACAGGGTTTGCCGATGAGGGAACCGACGATGTGGTCGAGCCGGATAGCGTGGAACCCTCCGGGACGGATGAAGGAGGACCAGGGGAACTCGAAGTACTGTTACAGGAGGAGGGCACTGAGGGCTGGAATGACGATCCCATCTACCTCTACCTGAAGCAGATGGGGACGATCCCCCTGCTCACTCACGAAGAGGAGGTCGCCGTGTCGAAGAGGATCGAGCGGCATCGCCGGCGGTTCCGGAGACGCGCGCTCGGTTGCGGGTTCGGGCTCAAGACCGCGGTGAGCACTCTGCAGAAGGTGGCGGAGGGGAGACTCCCCTTCGATCGCACGGTGGAGGTATCTCTGATCGAACATCTGCAGAAGGAACAGATCCTGGGGCGTCTGTCGCATAACCTCCGTACTCTTGGGGACGGAAAACAGGATGGGATTCTCCGGCGCAACGAGAAGGACTTCAAAGCGATGATGTCCCCCGGGAAGACGCCTTCCGAACGGCGCACCAGCAGCCGGCGGCTTCGACGACGCAAGGTGCGGGGGGCCGAGTTGGTCGAGGAGTTGGGATTGCGTACGCGGCGGATCGTCCCGATCCTAGAGAAGGCGGAGAAGATCCGCGACAGGGTGGACAAGCTCACCAGTGATATCGCGGCACACCGTGCAAGTGGCAAGAAGAAGAAGGAACGTCGCTTGCTCCTCGATCAAGTGCAGGAGACTCCCTCGGGTCTCCGCCGGCGGGTTGAGGGGATGGAATCCGCCTACGCGGGTTACGGGAAGGCGAAGAGGGAACTCTGTGAGGGAAATCTTCGCCTCGTCGTTTCCATTGCAAAGACGTACCGCAACCGCGGCCTTTCCTTCCTCGATCTCATTCAGGAGGGCAATGCGGGCCTCATGCGCGCGGTGGAAAAATTCGACTACCGGCGCGGGAACAAATTCAGCACCTATGCCACCTGGTGGATCCGGCAGGCGATCACGCGTGCCGTCGCCGACCAGTCCCGCACGATCCGCGTGCCCGCCCACATGGTGGGAAAGATCTCGGTGGCGCGCAACGCTTCGCTGGCTTTCTTGAAGACGAACGGGAGGGATCCGGAGCCGGAAGAATTGAGCAGGGAAACGGGTCTGTCCGCATCTGAGACGTCACTGGCCAGCCAGCACATGAGATCGCCGCTCAGCCTCGATTGTTCGATAGATGGTGACAATTCCTTCGGGACACTCCTCCCGGACAACTCGGAACAGTCTCCGATGATGGCCACCAATCAGGACTTGCTCAGAGAAAGGATAGGGAAGCTGCTCATGACCCTCTCGTACCGTGAGCGCGAAGTCATCACACTGCGATATGGCCTTGGGGACGGCTACACCTACACGTTGGAAGAGGTGGGACACATCTTCAAAGTGACGCGGGAGCGGATCCGACAGATCGAGGCGAAGGCCATCCGCAAGCTCCAGCAGCCGAGCAGGAGCAGGGAACTCGAGGGATTCATCTAGGAATGAATCCGTAGCGTGATTGCCGATTTTCTGCTATAATATGCAGGAAAACACACTCAGATACCCGTGACACTTCGTCTTCCCTCCCGGGCTTCCCTCCCTGCGCCGCGCACGCTCGTGGCGCCTGTTGTGCTCCTACTGCTCATTGCCGCATGGGGCACGTTCTTCTTCCTCCGCAGTCAGGTGGTGCTGGAGCAGCAGACGAGGAGCCGTCTCACGGAGATCGCGGCCATTGCCGCGGTGCGCATCGACGGAGGGTTGATGAAGAAGATTCGGGGTCCGGAGGATGCCGGGAAGCCGGCCTACCGCCAGTTGCTCAAGGAGCTCCGGGCCGTGCGCGATGCTTCGTCGTTCTTGAAATCGGTGTACGTGCTGCGCAAGACGGATGACCCGGGAATCCTCGCATTCGTCGCCGATGCGTCTGCAGCGGATACGACAGAGCGTCTGGATGAGAACGGAGACGGCATCGTGGAGGAGAATGAGCGTGCCGCTCTGCCCGGAGAGCTCTATGACATCCGACAGGCTCCCGCCATGCTCGCGGCATTCGAACGGCCTTCTGCGGATCCGGAGATCGTGAAGGATCTGTGGGGGAAGACCGTCTCCGGCTACGCGCCGGTGCGCGACGGTGGCGACAACGTTGTCGGCATCATCGGCGTGGACATGGAGGCCGATGACTTCGTTGCACTCTCGCAGAGCATCTTCTCCCCCGTTGCGTTCCTCCTCGCTCTGGCAGGCGCGGTCATTCTCGCGGTCACCCTCCTGCTCTCGAGCTGGCGCCGACGCATCGAGGATCTCGAGGAAATGGAGCACGAGCGCAGCGCCCTGCTTGATCTTCTTCTCCACCAGCTTGGCGCGCCGATCGCGACCTTCAAGTGGTGGCTGGAGATCTTCCGCGAACGGGGGGAATGCGCGAAGTACGAAGACATTTGCCAGAACTTCGAGGAGAGTTCCGCCCGCATGACGGGGATCCTCGCGGCCATGGCCGAGGCGCAGCGCACTGCGAATGGCGGGAAACGGGAACGGGTGCAGGCGATTGATCTGTCTGTTGTCGTGAAGGAGGCGACGAACGAGGCCTCCGCGCGGATGAAGGTGCGGAAGCATGCGATTCAATACATCGCGGATCCTGAGCCCGGCAGCGTGAAGATCGACCGCGACGCCTTCGCGGCGGTGGCGCGCGAGCTCCTCGACAACGCGCAGTCCTACGCCCCCGTGGGCTCCACGATCACCGTACGACTCTGGAGGCAGCTTCGGCACGTGCACCTGTCCGTGGAGGACCGCGGCTGCGGCATCCTGCCGGAGGATCTCCCGCACATCGGAGAGCGGTTCGTCCGTGGGAAGAATGCCCACAAGCTGAAGCCGGTGGGCAACGGTCTCGGGCTCTTCATCGCGAAGCGCATCATCGAAAGCGCAGGCGGTTCGCTGAGAGTGGAGAGTGAGTTCGGGAAGGGGACGATCATCACAGTTTCGCTGCCGGTGGCGGCGTGATCGAAAGGAAGAATCTTCTGCTCTCCAGGGATGCAGGAAGGTGCTGTTGCTGCAGCTCCTTCTCGACCATGCGGATGACATTCGGATGACTCATGGGGCCGTTGGCACGGAGGATGCCGCCAGGGCGTAATCGTTCAAACGCTTGTCGAAGAATGGATGCGAGCAACGCCGCATCGAAGGCGTCCTTCTCGTTCCGATTCTCCGTGCTCTTCGATTGATCGCTCAGTGCGATACAGAGGCTCTCCGGGAAAATGATGCGGTCGAAGGTGCCGATGTCCGGCCACGTCTCACACGCGTCGAAGACGACGGAGGCAATACTTCCCGCGCTCACCCCGATGGCGGGGTCTTTGTCTGCGAGGAGAATGTTCTCCTTCGGAACGCCGAGCTCGGGGAGGAGCCGCTCGAGGAACGCCGGATGGGCGCCGACGCTCAGCAGACGTTTCCCGGGCTTCGAAAGCAGCGTGATGTCTTCCGCCGTCAGCAGTCCGGTCTTCACGTGGTGACTGGGGCGGAAGTGCCAGAAGGATCGCTCACTCATGATTCTCTTCCCTCCGTTGAGCTCCTCTCCGAAGAGTCGCTCTTCCAGTTGCCGGATCTGTTCCAAAAATGTCATACAATTGTCGCGAAGTATCTCGTCAGATGCATCTTCAGGGCTTATACTACAGGAACCGGTTTTTGGAATGATCGGCATACGTGGGGATGACAGGCTTCGACAGCGTGACCAATAGCCCGCCATCGTCCCCGTCCGGGATGGCAACGATTCCCGATACCCAACGTTGCAACCTATAGATGCTAAAACATCTATCTTGAGCACGGCACGCGCGATTGTTGGAGCACTCCAACTTGAGCCGGTCTATGCTTGATTGTTTCCCCTCTGGGAAACACGCCTCTCCCCGGACTCCCGCTAGGGGGAATGAGGCGTCATCAGCGGGACGGAGCCGTCATCTGATGTCGTGACGTCTGCGTTTTCCTGGCATCAACCCTCGCGCCCCATCTTCGTTCCTTCCTGAGGGGACGCGTGAAATGGAGGGAACATGACGGTACAGACAAGCGGCTACACGTTGGACCCGGGTTCAACTCCCGGCATCTCCACCACTATTTTAAATTTAGTCAATTATTCTAAATTCATTCTAAAAAGCAGGTTATTTATCATTTTATTAGTGCTTATAAGTATAATTTAGACTATTGATAAGGTTGATTTAAGGGGTTGATAAGATCAATATTGATCCTTATAATAGTAACATGAGTAAAAGGATCGATATTGGTGATTTCATCTTGGCTAACCTTGAGACCCATACAGCAGACATAGTAACATACACCGCGCATCAGTTTGGGATTTCAAGGCAGCGCATACATCAATATCTTCTGGGCTTAATAGCTGAAGGTAAAATAATTAAAACTGGCAAAACAAGTGATACAAGATATTTTCTTACGACAGGGAAAATATTGGAATTCGAGGAAAAGATCACAAAGGACTTGGCAGAAGATAAAATTTGGACGCAGTTCGTCAGGCCAATGCTCATTCGCTATCCTGATAATATCTACAAAATTTGCCAGTATGGCTTCACAGAAATATACAACAACGCAATTGACCACTCTGAGGGAAGTATCATCTTTTCAAGAATCGAAGCAGAGCCTAACGAAATAAAAATTACGATTATGGATAATGGAATAGGAATTTTTGAAAAGATACAGAGAGCGTTAAATCTCTCTTCGCCGAGAGAGGCGATTTTACATCTTTCAAAGGGCAAGTTCACAACTGACAGAAGCAAGCATACGGGGGAGGGTATATTTTTTACATCGAGAATATGTGATTCGTTCTCGATTCTCTCCAGTGACATGTACTACACATTCAGAAATAATGATTGGTTTCTTTCGGACCAGCGAAGGGAAGATTTTGGCAATGGGACTTTTATAAAAATGAGAATTTCTCTGCCATCAGAAAAAACTGTAAAAGGAGTTATGGACCGTTACTCCGATAGTGAAATCGGATTTGGAAAAACAATAGTTGCAGTAAGATTAAGTGCAGATGCAGATGACCCACATATCTCTCGATCACAAGCCAAACGCTTACTCATTGGATTAGATAGGTTTCAACATGTGGTGCTCGATTTTAATAGAGTGGAAGAAGTTGGTCAGGCATTTATCGATGAAATCTTTCGAGTTTTCCAAAATGAATATCCAAATATGAGAATCGACTACGTGAACGCCAGACCGGATGTTCAGTCGATGATTGACCGAGTGAAAGCGACGAAATAATCCTCCGGCCAAACCCATCTCCATATCTAAAAATCAGGTATGGCATCGTTACCAAAGAAATGTTTCTGATATGATGAATATACATAACCGCTATGAAAATGTTCAAAAGAATCATACGCATTGCCATCGTAGTTGAGCTTCTTTTGCTGATGGGTTTTCTACCCACACTGTTTAACCCCAATGCGCGAATCTACGGGGGCCCCGGAGGAGGTTGGGATTGGTCGCCGTGGGGTTTTGTTGGTCCCATGGCCGGTCTGATGTTTGTCATAGGTCTCGCCATTGATTTCGCGGCGAGAAAGATCACCAATCCCGTCTATCGAACGATCGCAATAACCGCTCTCGTGCTGGCACTCGTCTTTGTCTGGGTGCGGATTGTTCGGAGCGATTAGTAGGTGTAAGAGGGCCGGACATGCCCACTCTCATCGAGGAACAACTCACCGTCTCCGAGTTGAGCCCATGTGACACCAAAATGCACTGTCCGTCCGTTGAGGATGACTCTCCCCAGTTCTCCACGGTGCTGCCCGGCGATTCTCCGCACCTCCTCTTCGGTGCTGACGTTCCCAAGAATGGGCGAACGCCGATGGGGACAATAATCAATTGGCTCTTGCGGTTCTTCTTTCCCGCGAATCAATGTGATGAGGCGTTCGAACATGCACATATTTTCCATGCTCTTTTCAGATTGTCAAGAAGGAGAGATACGGGATGAGCGTTCAGAAAATTTCGACTGATCGAAGCGTGTACATAGACATCAGATCAACATCATGAGATGCGTTGCACGCTATACTCTCCTCCATGGATCACGGTTTCACACGTGAGGAGCTCCGCATCATCCGTCCGTGCAACACGCCGCGAAAGATTCAGGATTTTCTGGAGAGGATTTCCTGGAATTTTGAGCCGGGGAAGAAGACGTGCCTCTCGCCGAGAATGGTGCTGCGGGAACGTCGCGCACACTGCGTGGAGGGCGCGGTGCTGGCCGCGGCGATGCTTCGCGTCGCCGGATTTCGTCCGCTCGTGATGGACTTGCGGTCGGTCGGGCACGATTTCGATCACGTGATCGCCGTCTTTCAGATCGATGGATGTTTCGGCGCCATCAGCAAGACGAATCATGGGGTCTTGCGCTACCGCGAGGCCGTCTACCGGACCGTGCGCGAGCTCGCGCTGTCCTTCTTCCATGAGTACTTCCTCGATGACGGGGAGAAGACGCTGCGCGCCTACTCCGGCGCCATCGATCTCTCGCGCTTCGACGAGAGCCATTGGATGACACGGGAGAATGAGATCTGGGACATCTACGCATACATCGATACTGTCCGCCACTTTCCCATTCTGAATCGGGCGCAGATCGCGCGCTTGCGACCCGCGGATCCCATCGAACGAAAGATGGGCATGCTGACGGAGTGGCCGCACCCGCGACGATGAAATGCTGCCGGCAATACTTTCCTTTAGAATGCAGGCATGCAGAACCACACAGTCGTTCGCATCGTGAAGACCATACACACGATCATCTACCTCATCATGGTGGCGGCTATCTTCTACACGCTCTACGCAGCGATCACCGGGACGTACGATCGACTGCTCACCCTCTCCCTCGTTCTCCTGGCGGCAGAGGTCATCGTCTTTGCCGGGAACGGAATGCGCTGCCCCTTCACCGACCTTGCGAAGAAGTACGGTGATCCCAGAGGCTACGTGGGCGATACATTCTTCCCGGAGGCGTGCACGAAGCACACGTTCTGGTTCTTCGGATCACTCCTGTGCATCAGTCTGGTGCTTCTGGCTCTCAATTTCTTGCACGTTCGGTCATGAAGATGGCGTACGCAAAACTGCGAGCACCCGGTATAACCCGAGTGCCCGTGCCCCAATTGTGAATGTCCCACAGCCTGGATTTGTTTCCATCAGCGGCTTCGTAGAATTCGAATCACCCAGCCTATTCCCCGGAAGAACCAGTACACGACGATCCAGAAGCCCAGACAGAACACCAGGAATCGAATGTACAGCCAGCTCATTTCAGGGACGAAGCACAGGAGAATCACGACAATGACCATGATGGGAACAACCCATTTGTCACAGGTGTACATCCTCGAGACAAAGAATGAATCGAAGAGATACAAGAGCAGCGGGCTCAGCACGAATGCATGAACCAGCATTTTTTGAAGATGGACGAGAGTTTCTTGATCCACGATCGCTTCCTTTCCAAGAAGGCCGAGAGAGACAATGAACAGGTGCGTCAGTCTAAGGTAAATGTTTCTTTGCATCAATTTGCCATTTTTGGCCTCTGCCCGCGAAAGAGCTACACCGAGCGGGAGGATGTAGTCTTCAGTGAAGGCACCTCCACCAACTCCTAATTCCCCTTCGGCAGATCCTGGCATGCGACGCCGTCATTGTTGCCATCGAGATTGTGCGGATCATTGTTCTTCCCAAATTTACAAGCGTCAAACACAGACTACGCCTCCTCTTGCGTCAAAAAATCACTGCAGTTGTAGGAATTGTTCCCGCACATCGTCCCCATGATCAGGTTGCCTCTGTCATCCCGCTTGATGCGTGATTCTTTCAGCGAGCCGCTCTTGAGCATCTTCCCCAGGTCGTAATCGGTGTTGCTCGTCTCCAATCCCAATGCGACCAGGAGCATCACGATGACGGCGATCATGATGACACGGACCTTCTGCACGAAGATCGCGAGCATGAGGGCGATGAAGAGGAGGACGCCGATGATGATGAGCCGTACCTTCTTGCTGCGGCGCCACGGAGCGACTTCGTTCACCATAAGTGACCATGGTACACCACCTTCCCGTTCCGATTTCCAAGAGGCGGCCTGCATGGTCAAATTTCCGCTCCGAGAAGCCTACGGCAGGAACGCGGCATCCATTCCGTTGCCCGGGAATCGGAAGCTGCGTAGCGTGTCCCCATGGACTCCCCCTATCAGACCCCTTACCTCAGTGAGAACCAGATTGCGCAGGAGCAGCTCTACGCGGGAAGTTTGGAATATCTCACGGAAAATGAACAACAAGACCTGCTGGCGCTGCGCAATTGCAGGGAACTCGGTGAAGCAATTCAGACGCGCTCCCGCATCCTCCTTCAGGCATGGGATCGTGCGGAAGAGCGGTTCGGACGCTGCAACACTTCCAGCGGACACTTCTTCGCGGGACTGCAGAGGGAAGTTGCGTGGCTCTATGACGAAGCGACGGGATCTTGGCGCAGGAATGGTGATGAGGAGCAGGCTCTTCCCTTGGAGGAGGCTGCCTGAGTTCCGGAAAGATGTTTTGACAAATCGCGTCGAGGACGTATCCTTCCGCGCCCCATGAATTATCATGATCCAGAGCAGGCAGCCGCGTGGCTCGTCGAACAGGGTTTCGTTGAACAGGGCGCACTCGATTCCCTTCGGCAGGCACAAACGCGGAGGCATTTGATGGAGTTATCGCTGCCGGTTTGGGATGGCATCGTTGCCGTGATGCAGCGGCGTCGCGTGAGGGAGCGCGTTGATTTCCCAGGCGTCCAACAGCGGTACGCCGCGTATACCGATGCAATCGAGAGAGACTTTCCCCTCGAGGAGTCGAAGGGGCCGATCGTGCTCTGAGTGCTTCAGTGCTGAAAGAACATGACGGGAGAGGGGAAGAGTTGTTCGATGTCGGAAAGATCCGCCTTGCTCACGTACCCGTGGAACATCCGTTCGCGCCTGCGTGCCTCTTCCGTGATCAGTTGCAGGTGCGTGTGCGTGAACCATCCGCCGCTGTCTCCGCCATCTCCGATCACGGCAAATCGTTCCCCCGCGGCCACCCGCTTCCCTTCGCTCACGATGTGGCGGGAATGCAGGTGGCCGTAGAAGGAGTACCCTTCGACTCCGCTCAGGGTGACACGTTCATGTTTCAGGATTACGAAGCCGCCGTAGTTGCCGATGCCCTCCTCTTTTCCAGTCGCAAATACGACGGCATCGAGCGGGGCGAAGAGCGGAGTGCCGGGAAGGCTCGTGATGTCCAGGCCCGCGTGGTAGATGCGCTCTTCGGAGAGGATCTGCGGGAAATTCCGGAGGATCGTGCTTCGTTCCTCCAGGTACTTCCCCAGTCCCCACGTCTTCCCGCTTCGTTCCAATTCTCCGTAGACGGCGGACTGGAACGCCTGGAAGTTCGCGGGATCGTAGGAGAGGGTCGCAGGATTTGCAGACGAGAAGTCGAAGACGTGGGGTTCGCCCTTCAATGAATCGCCGAAGAGGGGAGCGATGAGGGCGTCAGATGAGAGCAGGTTCGGCATGGGGGAGGGGGGAGAGACGGTTGAGGTCGAGGTGATTCAGGTGTGGGAAGATGCGCCGGACGTAGTGGCGCAGTCCCGCGATGAGGACGGGGAGTTTCGCTTCCCCGTAGTTGCGCAGCCGGAGCAGTTCCGGCTTGTCTTCCGGGAAGACGGGTGTTTCCGCGGTGTACGCCAGCACCGGGCCGTGATCGATTTGGGCATCGATGAGGTGCAGCGTGGCGCCGGTGCGTGTTCGGACGCCGGTGCAGGCACGGTCGATAGCGTCCTGCGTGGGGGTTTTGCCTCTGAAGGCGTCCGGGTGTCCGGCGAGCGTCACGGCGGGGTGGATATTGAGGACATGGCCGAATCTTCCCCATGCATCCCTGATCAGGAACTCGATCCGTGCCATGTAGTGGTCGGAGAGGAGGATGTCGACGTTCCGCTCATCCATCAGGATCGCGATGCGTCGCTCGAAGTCGAGCTTCTGTTCCGCACGTTCCTCCTTCGCGTCCCGGGGGAGCGCACGAAAGTTCGAGGGGATGTTGAGCGTCGTTTCCGGTTCCTCCAGGGATTTCGGATTCGCCACGAGAGAACCATCGGCGTTCTGCAGGGTTCCCGGATGGATCCAGAGTTTCCCGGGGCGGTAGGACGTCGGGTATGCGGTGCGCTCCACATCGCGTTGCATGTCGTCCGTCACGACGCCGACGACGCGGATATCGTGCTCGAGAGCGCCGCCAGCTCGTGTTTCCTTGACCACCCGCTCCACCGCGCCCTCCATGTAGCGCAGGCCTTGCGGCGTGCGGAGGATCTGTCCGTTGCGATCGCAGCCGCCGACGTCACGGATGGAGGTGAGGAACAGGAGATTGAGGGGGCGATCGGGTAGAACTTCGGGGACGGACGGATCTCCGAAGGTGTGAATGCCGTTGTTGTTTGAAGGGGAATGCATAGGGGAATGGGAAATTGAAAATGGAAAATGAATGGAAGGCGTTCGCGTTCACAGCGAAAGACCTTCCCGGCTGGCTGAGGCGGGAAGGGGGATTTGTCCTACAGCGTCATCCCTCCCGGCTCAGCGGAATCTTGGTCGTCTTCGCCTTCTTCAGGAGGAGGGAGAGGGATTGCATCTGCGGAAAGGGTAGAAGTATCCATTCTGTCCGTCAAATTGAGGCTTCCTGGTTCGAAAACCGCCAGGCGTTCCATGGGCTCACAGAACGTCTTTCATCCCTTCTGGAAGCCAAGAAGTCAGATATCACGTTTTGGAATGCTCCATGAGCGGCGAAATCTCCGTTTCAAGGCGGTAGAGTGAATGCATCTTCCTCATTCTTCATGCGTTTCATGCTCCATGTTCTCATCGCAGTATTTCTCCTTTCAGGCAGCATCAGTTCAAGTGTTGCCGCCCAGTCGTCGTCTCGCCCTTCCCTTTCATTCTTAGAATATCAAGATCCGAGTTGCCCCCTGATCTCACAGAAGTCTTCTTCCTCCAAATCGTCCCTATCCGCTCGCGAACGCGCCGCGGCGCGACGTGGAGCAAAAAAGGCAACGAAGCAATCATCAAAATCTTCCTCGTCCTCTTCCATCGTCGACGTTGGAGTGTTGATTCACAAGGGACCGAACAACTCATCCTACATTGCTGGTGTGACACCGGGGGGTGCCGCCGATCAGGCGGGATTGCTTCCGGCCGACGAGATCCGGAAGGTAAACGGAGTCGAAGCTTCCACGCGCTATTCCGCCACGGAGCTCGAAGCTCTTCTGGACGGTCCTGCCGGCAGTGTCATTACGCTGGAGATCGGACGTGTGAAAGACGGCGGCATCCTCACGATTCCCCTGAAGCGCGTGCGTCCCATTTCCATCGCTCCCGTCATCGTCACCACGTCATCAGGCGTTCTCCTCGTGACGATCAATGCCTATACGACGGAGGCAGGAGACGTCCTGCGATCAGCATTACAACAGGTGAATTGGAATACGATCAAGGGGATCATCGTGGATATCCGTTCCAGTCCTGCCGGCACCCTTGAGGGTGCAAACCGGATACTGAGTGCATTCCTCCAAACCGGCGTTCAGTACGGCACGCTCATGTTCTCCGACGCATACAAAGAAAAGATCTCCACGTCACTCCCACCTGTCGTTCCGACCTCTATGCTTACTGTTTTGACCATGAGTGATGGTTTCGATGATTTATCAGCTCTCTTTGCCTATGCACTCACGGTCAAGCGGCAGGCAGTGCTTCTTTCGGACAAGAGCGCTCGCGGGAAGTTTGATCTCGACGGGCTTATCTGCTTTACCACCCGTCCGGGACTCAAGTATCTGTATACCGAGCAGTTGAATGTGAGTCCCTCCTATTCCATTTATTCGTTCCGTAAGAAGGTGGATCCGCTTCCGTACGTCGATGCGACGATGGTGCGGGCGCGCGCGACGATACTGGAGGATTTGCACTGAGCATGGTGTTTGAGGCTGGTGTCCCGCCGCCTCATCATCAACGCCGACGATCTGGGTGCCAATCCCCATTGCTCGTCGCGCTGTTCTTGGCGCTGTGGAAGGCGGGGAAGGAGATGAGGGAGCGGGAGGGTTCAAAGAATGCGCGTTTTACGCTATACTATCTTGATGTCTGAACAGCAGCCCCCTTCGCCCCAACACTTCAATTCGCAAATCTACCCGGAGACCGTGCGGCTGGAGCGCGAGGGCTACCTTGGGCTCTCTCCAAAGCAGGTGTACCGGCGCGAGGCGGCGTTTGCGCTGCGCGCGGCCGGGGTGAAGGGCCCGGAGAATTTCCGTGAGGGGGAAGGTATCGTGGACACAGCATGCGGCGTCGGGAACCATGCGTTCCAGATGAGTGACATGCTTGAGCGGAAGGTCCCGATTGAGGGCGTGGACGTGGCGGGTAAATTGATCGAAATTGCTAACGAGCGGCTGCAAAAGAGAATCCAGCAAGGCATCCATGACCGGATCGCCCAGTTCACCGAGGGCGCCATGCAAGGATTGGAAAAGAAGAAGCTCTCCGGACGGAACGTGCGTCTCATCACGAACCTTGGTTCCTCTTTCTTTGGATACATGGGCGTGGGACAGATGAAGGAATCCCTTCTACACTTCTATAACTTGCTGGAACCTGGCGGGCAGCTCGTGATCCAGTGGCGCGGGGATGACCCGGATGAAACGCAGAAGCAGTGGGAGGAGCGGGAAGCGCGTATCCGGGGAAAGCGGAAGAAGTTCAGCGTGTCGAAGTCACAAGAGAATGTGGCTGGTTATCCGATGCCGCTCGATATGGTCGAAAACTATGACAAGACGTCATCCTGCTACCTTCGGTACATCGATGCGGAGAACCCTGCTGTTGTCGACGGCGATTCCGCTGCTGAGGTGGCAAAGTACGAACCCTTCACGAAGGTAATAGACGGGCGTCCGTGTAAGGGCTGGGAGCATACGACATCGGGAATTCAGTTCCTCTCGTACGAGCGCGTGTACCGTGATGCGCAGGGGAAGGAGACGGTGTTGCCTCCCACGCTCATTGCGAAGATGAAGGAGGAAAAAGAGGATAATGACCGTCCGAAGGGAAGTCCGCCGAAAGAATTCGACGGCATGAAGAAGTTGCTCCGGGAGACGTGGTTTAGGGACGATGCGAACGCTGCCGATAGGAATGTCCGTTTCGTGCGTGGTGAGGGCGAAGAGGAGCATCTGGGGCACCAAGTTCTCAATGCACTCGTCGCGACGAAGCCCGGTTGATACCTCGCGCATTGAAGGGATAATGGAGGCGTGAGCCGCCGCCTCATCATCAACGCCGACGATCTGGGTGCCAATCCCCAGCGAACCCATGGCATCCTGCAGTGCTTCGAGTTCGGCATCGTCAGGAGTGCGAGTCTCTTCCCGAATTTCTCGGACTCGGAGAAAGCCGCGAAGCACGCTCGGGAGAAGGGGCTTCCGGTCGGGCTCCACCTGAATCTCGTCGAGGAGGAACCGCTCTGCAAGCCGGGTGACATCGCATCGCTCCTCGAGGCGGACGGCAGGTTCTTCAACAGGGACAAGCTGTGGGGACTGCTTGATGAAGGCAGAGTGGAGACGGAACATCTCGAGCGGGAAATCCGCGCGCAGTTCGAGTGGTGTCACGATCAAGGGCTCACTCTGACGCACGTTTCCGGCAATTGGGACTGCCACGTCCATCCGGCCGTCCTCGCCGCTCTCCTGCCGCTCCTCGAGCGCTTCGGCCTGCGCTTCGTCCGCATTCCGTGCGAGGAGCCTCTGCCGCCCGCCGGTTTCGAAGTGCCGGAGGAACAACTCGCAGAGATCCGGCGGATCAACGAGCGCGCGAAGGCGGCCCGGGGATTCCTCTCCGCGCACGACATCGCGTCCACTGATCACTTCCGCGGACACACGCTCCTCGGGAATTCCTCGCTCAAGAATCTCCGCCACATCCTCACGCGGCTTCCGGAAGGCACGACCGAGCTCATGGTGCATCCGGGGAGCCAGTGCGGCTTCGGTACGCCGTTCGACCTCGATCCCCAACGGCAGACGGAGCTCAGGATGCTCACAGATGAATCCATCCCTCTCTTGCTGACCGAAAGAAAAATTGAACTCATTTCTTGGGCGGAGTTATAAACAATCATCGCGAAGCTGCGGGTGGCTCTGACGGGACCCGCAGCTGAAGCGATACCAATGAGGGAAAGGATAAACTTTGGTTCTCTAGATGAGAAGGGAGCGTAGAATGTGTCCGGTCCTTCCCCCCTGTTCCTATGAGGAAAAGCCTTCTCGCGCTGGCATTCTTCGCGGCGCCGTTCATGGTGTCTGCCCAGAACTCCTACTCCGTTACCATCACATCCGATCCTGTTCCGAATGGAATGTACGAAGGACATCCCAGCGTGCAGGCATCCGTCGGATCGACGATCACGTTCCATCATGATGTGCAGGGCTCGGGTGCACCCATTCAATCCGTCGCCTGGGTATCAGACAGTACGAAGCTTGATTGCGCAGGCTACCCCAATATCTTCAGTTCGGATATCCGCTGCGTCGTCAAGATGGAGGGGGCTTCTTACGTGCACTGTTCCGTTACTCCGGAGGGGTCGAATACCTCATTCATTTCGAACGACATTTACGTTTCGACACCGGACCCGCTGCGATGCACTGTCACGCCCACCGTCCGGAGTGACACGATCAGGTTCGATATCGACGGAACCGGAGGTTCACAAGGTGAGTACTGTCACTTCGACGGGACCAGTTACCATACCGTGAGCGGCAGCCCGAGGCTCATCGAGATGACGGAATTCTCGCTGACGTACGACGCGACGAAGCCCGGACACATCCGCATCGTGGCGAAGCCGACGGGTGACACAATGGACTACACCATCGAGGCGATGGAGATTTGTTCCGAAACCGATCAGGGATTGGATTATCCCAACAAGGGAACAACGACAGGCAAGAATAATTGGGACGGAACGTCCGGTTCGTACACTGATTCTTGTTCAGACAATACCCTGACAGAATACTGGTGCGTCAACGGCCTCGTCGGCGGCAGTCACACAACCTGCCAGAATGGCTGTGACAACGGTGTCTGCAAGTCTTCGGGACAGTCCTCCGTCTCCGTTTCCTCCTCCTCCATTTCCGGCGGCCACATCCCGCCAGCCGGCTACGAGGATGAGGTACTCGTCAACTACTCGGCGTACGCCAATCCGTTTCCGGATACGGATTTGATCAAGCTCTCCGGCAAAGCCGCAGCCGAGCTCTACCGCAGGGCCGTGATCGGAGGATTTCCGGACGGCGAATTCAAGGGATCACGTTCCGTGAATCGTGCGGAAGCGGCGAAGTTCCTTCTGCTTGCCCGCCGTGGCTCCGTGGCGGAGATCGCGAACAGCGGACGTTTCCCGGACGTGCTCGATGGCCAGTGGTACACGAAGTACGTGGTGACGGCGGCGGAGCAGGGGATCATCAACGGCTATCCGGATGGCTTCTTCCGTCCCGCCGATCAGGTGAACACGGCGGAGTTCCTGAAGATGCTCTCGCTCACGTTCGGTCTTCAGCTGAACGTGTCATACGGGTACAGCGACGTGCCGACAGGCAGCTGGTTCGCGCCGTACGCGGGGATCGCGGAGCGCTACGACCTCTTCCCGTACCGTGCGTCGCAGCTTTTCCCGGAACGCGCCCTCTCCCGCGAGGAGGTCGCGATCGCTATGTACCAGTACCTGAGCAACCGGTAGAGGCGTGGAAGGACAACCTTCGGTTTTCCTTCCACGGACCATCCTTTCCCTCAGCGGTGCGCTCCAGCAGCGGGGCCCGCGAGACCCGCTGCTTCGCGCAATTAACAGATGCAGCAAAGCAAGAGACGGTAAGGCATGTCGCAGCTATGCATGGGGCAACTCGTTCGTCGATCAGGCTGCCGTGGCGAATGTTGCAGGTTTATCCTCAGCTTCACCGTTACCCATCTCTCCGAGCAATCGCATGTACTCGGCGTGGAGGCCTTCGGCGAGAACTGCGGGCGTTACAGCGCTCTGTCCGATCCTGTGGAGCTGGAGCTCCCGCACCAACTGTTCACGTGGCAGTGGGGCGTGCACCTCTTCCGCACCGGGGTGCGTTCTGCCCTCAAGGACATCACGTACGTTCTCCGCCGTCAGCTCTTCCTCGCTCTCGAGGAGCGAACGCACTCGCAGGGCGTCCCGTTCGTGCTTGAGCGTTTCCAGTACTGTGCGCTGATCCCCCCGTGCTTCACCGGGATGTTCCAGGGCGCCGATGAGGAATTCCAATCTGTTGTTCATGAGAACAACATATTCTTTCCTTGTATGGTGGCAAGTAAATTTTGAGATTCCGATATTCATTGGCTTCATACAGCGAAAAGATTGGAATACTTGTTGTTAATTTTTACAACAAAGTGAGTCATGTGAACTCATGTGAAGTCAAATATTTGGCTCGCATTAGCTGAAAACAAGAGGTTCACGACTCCCATGGATCGTGCACCGATTTCGCTTGATGATGGAGTTGGTTCTTTGGAAGCATCGTATCCGCAGGCAGTCTTCTGCGCTCTCCATGTGTCGTATTTCATTTTCGGAAGCAGGCGGGAGCGCGGAAGTGCTGCCTGCTTCCTGGTTCCAAACTTGTTGGAGGTATGTGATGAAGGACATGTACAAAGTGACTGGTCTGTCGTTGCGTCAGGGCGAAGAGAGCCCGGTGCCGGTGCTTGAGGGGAGAGCCAATGACCGAACCTGCAGGCTCTGTCCGCTCCCTCTCGGGCTCCCCGCTGACTACATGATCGCGCCCATCCACGTCGTCGACGCCCCGGAAATCCTAGAGTCGCCCGATCTGAATGTCGCGATGGGACTGATTGTGGCGTTCATGAACTGCGAAGTGGTCGCCTGGAAGGACTTCAGCCCTCGCGACGTGCGCGTGAGCAAGTCCACACTCGACTGCCTGGCAGCTCGTGGCTGGTTGTTGGAGAAAGAATTTGTGACCTTCTCGGTCACGGTGGGGCTCGTGCACACGCTCTACCTGGCCAAGTTGCTCAAGGCTCTGAAGAGCCCGCCCGCGCAGCAAAGTGCCTAGAAGGAAGGTGATCGGGAAGCAGGTGCACACCACCGGCAGCGGACATCCGTCCGCTGCCGGGCTTTTTGAATGCGAATATTCTCGTTCTCCGAAGGAGAATCATTCGTTCATTGACAGGGAACCCCCCGCTGTGGATGATCTGGGCCTATGAAGACCATATCCCTCCTCCTTTCCGCCGTCTCCGTTCTGGCTCTCGCGTCCCTGGCGGCGTGCAATCCCACCGGGAACACGGATGGCTTCTCTTCCTCTTCCGCCGTCTCGTCACTGCCCGAAGTCCCCGGCAACGCGCAGGCGAACGTGATCGTGGATATGCCCCAAGCCGGTGACAAGGTCACGAGTCCGTTCACCGTTTCGGGCAAGGCGCGTGGCACGTGGTTCTTCGAAGCGAGTTTTCCGGTGAAGCTGCTCGACGGGAATGGCAACGAGATCGTCTCGGCGCCCGCTCAGGCTTCCGGCGACTGGATGACGACAGACTTCGTTCCGTTCTCCGTCACGCTGACCTTCACACCTCCCTCGACGCCCACGGGCACGCTCGTCCTGCAGAAGGACAATCCTTCGGGATTGCCGGAGAATGATGCGAGCGTCGAAATGCCTGTTCAGTTTTAATTTCATCTCGGACGGAAGAAGTCGAAGCAGCGTAAGAGTGGAAGAGCAGTACTTCTGCTATTCGCCAATGATTTTTATCAGCACCCTCTTCGCCCTCATCCCATCGAATTCCCCATAGAAGATCTGCTCCCACGGACCGAAGTCCAGCTTCCCGCCCGTGATGGCCACCACGACCTCGCGGCCCATGATTTGCCGCTTCAAATGGGCGTCCGCGTTGTCTTCGCCCGTTCGATTGTGATGGTAGTGAGGCGTGGAAGGGCCACCTGCGGTGTCCCTCCCACGAGCCCACCCTTCTCTCAGCGGTTGCGCTCCAGCCGCGGGGCCCGCGAGACCCACGGCTTCGCGCGCTTGTTTCATTCCCATTTCTGGAGGAGCCAATGTATCAAGCCAATGTTTGAAATCACGAAGGAGTCCTTGTTCATCATCGTTGATGAAGACCGAAGCGGTGATGTGCATGGCGTTCACGAGGCAGAGGCCCTCATGGATGCCGCTCTTTTGCACTTCCTCTTCGACTTGCGTGGTGATGTTCGCGAACCCACGGCGGGTTGGCAGGTGCATTGTCAGATACGCGGTGTGTGAGGGCATGGAGGACGAGAGAAGAAGCGTTCACGCCCCCGCGCACGTGTACGTGCACGAGGTCGGGAAGAAGGAACACTCGAAGGAAGCCAACCGCGACGGAGAGGGACACAGCTCGTCCCAAGGTGTCACCGCGTAGGGGAAGCTCCCGCA